>JGI1358J11329_10001155_pt1 | contig 22046 bp, 21 predicted proteins | sample Subgroupgradi54m_FD_11329 | JGI IMG/M metagenome (IMG submission 11329)
TCCGAATGGGGAAACCCACCCGCCGTCATAGGCGGGCACCCCCCACTGAATTCATAGGTGGGGGCGAGGATACTTGGCGAACTGAAACATCTTAGTAGCCAAGGAAAAGAAATCAATTGAGATTCCCTTAGTAGCGGCGAGCGAACGGGGAACAGCCCAAACTCCGGATTTATCCGGAGGGTTGTAGGACTCCAACATGGAATTTTGTCTTTATAGTGGAAGGAACCTGGAAAGGACCACCACAGAGGGTAATAGTCCCGTACGCTAAATAAAGACAGATCCTAGGATGTTCCTGAGTAGGGTCGGACACGTGAAATCCGGCCTGAATCTGGGAGGACCACCTTCCAAGGCTAAATAGGCAAAGTGATCGATAGCGGACTAGTACCGTGAGGGAAAGGTGAAAAGTACCCCGGGCAGGGGGATGAAATAGACTCTGAAATTATAGGCCTGTAGCGAATGGGAGCTCCACTTCGGTGGGGTGACCATGTGCTTTTTGTAGAACGAGCCAACGAGTTAGCTGTATCGGGCAAGGCTAAGGGAGTTAAAACCCGGAGCCGTAGCGAAAGCGAGTGCGAATAGCGCGTTCTAGTGACTACTTTATGACCGCCACTTTGTGTTTAGTATTTTATTTAAAATTTAGTTTTAACCTGAATTATTATGAGTTACAAAGATTTAAATGTTTATCAACGGGCCTACAAAGTGGCCATCGATCTTCATCACACGATAGAAGATCAACCCAAGCTGGTGCCTTCCATGCGCCAGCCGCTCGAAACCCTCTCGCGAGGCGTTTTGGCCAACATTGCGGAGTCGTTTGCACAACGCACCGTCAAGGCCAAGCGTTTCTTTAATTTTAAAGCGCGAGACATGATCCGGGCGATTCAAATGGATCTGGATTTTTTGCACGATCTTAAACTGATTCCCCAAAAAGCGTACGAGCTTTTTTATTCGGAATACGAGATCTGCAGCAAACAGCTTTACAAGCTGAACGAATCCATTTTAGAGAATCAAGACTCTAAAAGAACGGAAAAAGTCGCGGTTGCGGCCTAATCCGTAAAAAGGGTGGCGGTCAGAAAGTAGTCACTAGTCAGTCCGATGCACTATACCCGAAACCGAGTGAGCTATCCATGGGCAGGCTGAACCCGTCTTAACTGGCGGGGGAGGGCCGAACCATAGAGTGTTGCAAGACTCTGGGATGACCTGTGGATAGAGGTGAAATGCCAATCGAACTCGGAGATAGCTGGTTCTCCTCGAAATAGCTTTAGGGCTAGCCTCGAGTAATTGTTTAGCGGAGGTAGAGCACTGTCAAGGCTAGGGGGCGAAATAAGTCTACCAAACCTTAATAAACTTCGAATACCGTTAAATTTATCTCGGGAGTCAGACGGTGACAGCCAAGTGCCATCGTCACAAGGGAAACAGCCCAGATCGTCTGCTAAGGTCCCCAATATAAGTTAAGTGGCAAAGGATGTGAGATTACTCAGACAACCAGGAGGTTGGCTTAGAAGCAGCCATTCCTTTAAAGAGTGCGTAACAGCTCACTGGTCTATTCCCGCTTCGGCGGGGTGATCTTGCGCCGAAAATTCAACGGGGCTCAAACTTATAACCGAAGCAGCGGATGTCATTGATTTTATCAATGACGTGGTAGAGGAGCGTTCCTGTCAGCAGTGAAGTCGCATCGTAAGGTGCGGTGGAGCGGCAGGAAGTGAGAATGTTGGCATGAGTAACTTGAATGCTGATGAAAAATCAGCACACCGAAAGCCCAAGGTTTCCCACGCAACGGTAATCGGCGTGGGGTTAGTCGGTCCTAAGGCGAGGCGGAAACGCGTAGCCGATGGACAACAGGTTAATATTCCTGTACCGGTTTTGAACCGACCAAGCGAACCATGGCTGAATGCCCGATCCTTCTTTCGTAGACTTCGGTTTACGGATGAAGTTTGGGACTAGGCCTGGCAAGCTAGCTAAGGAGGGACGCAGCATGGTAGCGGGGGCCTACCCATTGAACATGGTAGGTGCAAGCGTTTAGGGGAGTTTCCGTAGGTAAATCCGCGGAAACGTTATACCTGATACGCGACGCAAAATGTCCGCCGCAAGGCGGAGGATTCCCGTAATCCAAGCTGCCTAGAAAATCTTCTAGCGAGGTTCAGAGCCGACCGTACCGCAAACCAACGCAGGTGGGCAAGAAGAGTATTCTAAGGTGATCGAGAAAACTAGCGTTAAGGAACTTTGCAATATAGCGTCCGTAACTTCGGGATAAGGACTGGTCGCCGCAAGGCGACCCGCAGCGAAAGACTCCAGGCGACTGTTTATCAAAAACACAGGTCTCTGCTAAACCGTAAGGTGAAGTATAGGGGCTGATGCCTGCCCAGTGCCAGAAGGTCACGAGGAGGGGTTTACGCCCTGAATCCAAGCCCTGGTGAACGGCGGCCGTAACTATAACGGTCCTAAGGTAGCGAAATTCCTTGTCGGGTAAGTTCCGACCCGCACGAATGGTACAACGGTCTGGAGACTGTCTCAACGCTAGACTCGGTGAAATTGCAGAATCGGTAAAAATGCCGATCAACTACGGCAGGGCGAAAAGACCCTATGAAGCTTTACTATAATTTGACATTGAATCGAGATTTACTTTGTGTAGGATAGGTGGGAGACTTTGAAGTCCTGGCGCTAGCCGGGATGGAGTCAACGTTGAAATACCACCCTGAGTTGATTTTGATTCTAACTTCTCCCGTCATCCGGGAAGAGGACAGTGTTTGATGGGTAGTTTAACTGGGGCGGTTGCCTCCTAAAATGTAACGGAGGCGCGCAATGGTCCGCTAGGTCTGGATGGAAATCAGACTGATAGTGTATTCGCAGAAGCGGGCTTGACTGTGAGGGTTACAACCCGAGCAGGTGCGAAAGCAGGCGAAAGTGATCCGGCACCTTGATCTGGAATTTATTTCGGGTCGACCACGTGGGTGGGGTGTCGCTCAACGGATAAAAGTTACTCTAGGGATAACAGGCTGATCGAGCCCAAGCGCCCACAGCGACGGCTCGGTTTGGCACCTCGATGTCGGCTCATCGCATCCTGGGGGTGGAGAAGCTCCCAAGGGTTTGGCTGTTCGCCAATTAAAGCGGTACGTGAGCTGGGTTCAGAACGTCGTGAGACAGTTTGGCCTCTACCCGCCGTAGTCGTAGGAAAATTGAGGGGATTTGCTCCTAGTACGAGAGGACCGGAGTGAACAAACCTCTGGTGTACCAGTTGTCGCGTCAGCGGCATTGCTGGGTAGCTATGTTTGGTTGTGATAACCGCTGAAAGCATCTAAGCGGGAAGCCTCACCCAAGATTATTTTCCCCATTAGGCCTGAAGGAGACTACTTCGTTGATAGGCATCAGGTATAAACCCCGTAAGGGGCGCAGCCGAGATGTACTAACAGGCCGATAGACTTTTTATCTAACTTAACGAACTTGACTAGCAGTTTGTGCTAATAAAGGCATTGTCTTGGCGTTTATTGAGAGTGGGCAACACCTGTTCCCATCCCGAACACAGCCGTTAAGCCACTCTTCGCCGATGGTACTTTCCTCTTCGGGGGACGGTAGAGTAGGTCGACGCCAGGACTATGCCTTTATTCAGGGAGCCACCCGTTTCGTTTATCGAGGTGGTTTTTGATCGAAAAGAAAAACACCAAATTGAGCGCGATGAAGGGCAATACATAGAGTGAAAAATGATAATCCGTGAAGGCGATGTACAGGGTGTGCGAAATGCTGAGGAGCGCGATCCGGAGGTAATAATTTAAAAAACGGAAGACGGCTTCCAGCGCGCTTTCAGTGAAGAGCGCTCCCACGTGCATCAGACTGGAAAGGGAAGTGAGTACGGTGTGGATAAAAATGCCGAACATGATTTTGAGGGGCAAAAGCGGCAGGAGCGTTCCGATTCCCCCGGTATGGGTTCCGATGGTCACGCCGACTTCACTGACCGTGAACCCGACTCCCATCAAAATAAAACTCAGGATCCGGAGTTCGCGGATGTTGTGGTGGACGAGGTCGTGGAAAAAGCGGACATGCTTTTCGAAGAAAAGGATTGAAAGCTCCACCGCGATAAAGGCCGCAAGCACCCAATAGAACTTCACTTCGGTTCCCCAGTGTTCCTGCAAAAGAAACGGAATGGAGAGGGCGATCCCAAACCCGAGCAGGCTGATCAGGGTGACGAAGGGGATTTTTTTGAGCTTTGATACCCCCAACACTCCGCTCGTTAAAAAGAGCGATAGTCCAATGATGAGCAGGGCCGAGGCCGTAGACATTCTTGGTTTGTTTTAGTTTTTATCGAGTTTATTCTATAATAACATATTTTATGTTAATAGTCAAACAAACCCTTTTGCGTTTTAAGGCAAGAGCAGGTATCGTTCTTTTACTTTAAATCCTTAACCATAACAACATGTACGCTCTCAATCGCGCTCAAATCATCGGTCACTTAACCCAGGCTCCCGAAATCCGCCAAACGCCCTCCGGCCAAACCGTGGGGGATTTAAATGTGATGACCCGGCAAACGTTCATCAATACCGCTGGACAGCCTCAGGCGAGCACCTCGTACCACAATGTGGTGGTGTGGCGTGGCTTGGCCGACATTGCTGGCCGCTACCTTAAAAAGGGAAGCCAGGTGTATATTTCCGGCCGCATCCAGACCGATGAATGGGAAGACCAGACCAAACAAAAACGCTACAAAACCCGCGTCACGGCCGATGAGCTGATCATGCTCGATCCCAAAATGGAAAATGCGGCTTTGCCCGCGGGCTCCAAGCTCGCCGGTGGCCTCAACCAGGCGGAAGTGGTGGGGAATGTCACCCGCGATCCGGAACTCCGGCAGACCCCGAACGGCGACTCCGTGGTGAATTTTGGCGTGGCCACCAACTTCAGCTGGAAAGACCGCTCGGGACAGGATCAGGAAAAAACGGAATTCCACAACATCGTCGCCTGGGGCCCGCTCGCCCAGGAGATCAGTTCGACGATTAAAAAGGGCCGAAAAGTCTACGTGGCCGGCCGCCTGCAGACCCGCAGTTGGGAAACCCCCGAAGGCCAAAAACGCTACACCACCGAAATCATCACCGATCGCTGCCTGGCCCTGGGCGTGCACGATGAAGAGATGGGCAAACCCAGCGCGACGAGTGAAACCTCCGTCAGTTTTTCCGCTCCTTCTTCCAAAATAATCCCCGAAAATCCCACTTCCGTGCCCGCCATCAATTACGCCTCCGAAATCAAGCCTGAGGATTTGCCGTTTTAAATGGCGATGCTTGCTCGCCGGCTTTTGAATTTTCTTGCTGCGGGACTCGTCGTCCCGAGGTCTCGGGACTCCTCAGACGGTCCTCGCTTCAAAAATTCCAAATCCGGCTCGCATCATTTGGTCTTTTCGGAGAGCTTTATCCAATCCTCCAAACTCATCGTTTTAGGGCTTTTCACCTCTTTGGTCGGAAAGTTATCGAAGTGATAGTTCACGACTTCCCAGAAGTTGGGGGGCAGGGGAGTGGGGTTGTGGGTGATTTTGAGGATACAGCTCATGACTTTGGGTTCGGGGTAAACGGAGGTACGGGGTACGTCGGCGATGATTTCGATATCCCCGTAGGCTTGGGCCTGAAGGCTGACGCGGTAACAGCGCGGGGGTTGGCCCATGAGCGTTTTGGCATATTGCTTATCGGTGATAAAAACCATGCCGTAGGGCTTGTGTTTTTCATCGGACATGAACCGCCGGTAAATTTGGCCGGTGATGTGGAAAGGGATGTTTCCGACCAGGAGGTAGTCTTTGGCGGGCGGCGGATATTTGAGGATGTCTTGGACTAGAATTCGAAGGCCTTTTTTATGAGCAAATTTTTTATTCAATCTTGAACACATTTCTTCGTCAACCTCGAGTGAATCTACGTCGTCAAATTCTTCCGTTAATTTTTCAGTTATGTAGCCCAGGCCGCCGCCGATTTCCACGATTTTTGTCCCGGGACGGGCCATCTTTTTGATGGTGTCGACCAGCGTGTTGATCACGTTTTTGTCCACCGTAAAAAACTGACCATGGTATTTGCGCGGAATGAGTCCGTGTTCGGCAAGTTCAGCCTGGCAGGTTTCCCGATCGATTTGCATGGTGCGGTTATTATACCTAAAATGACCCCAGAATGAATGCCCTTTCCCTCTTCCTCGGTTTGGCGCTTGTGGCTCCGGTGACGGGGGAGCTTTGGCACCTGTCGATCTTCGGATTTTCGCTCTTGCCATCAGATATTCTGATTCCGGTCTTTTTTGCCCTTTGGGCGCTGGATAAATGGAAAAATGACCGGGCGCTTAGACTCGGTAAAATCGGCAAGGCGATTGCGCTTTTTTGGTTCGTCCTCGGGTTGACGTATATCTTCAATGCCTTTCGTTTTCCGTGGAAAGAGGTCGTGGTGGGCTGTACGTACCTGCTCCGGCTCGTCATGTACATGGGTTTGGCCCTGGCGGCGCATGATCTTTTGGAGCGGAACCGCCCCCGCTTTTTAAAGGTGATTTTGGGAGGCTTTTTGGTGAGCTTTATTCTCATCGTCATCCTGGGATTTTTACAGCTTCAGTTTTTCCCGAGTTTTTTGGACCTGGGGTTGGAACTTCAGGGCTGGGATCCGCACATCGGGCGGCTCCTTTCCACATGGTTTGACCCGAACTTTGTGGGGGGCTATTTGGCTTTTATGCTGGGGCCTTTGCTGGCCTTGGGGCTTTACGCCCGGCATCACCGTCAAAAAGCGTGGTTTTGGGTTGTGGCTGCCGTATCGCTCGTCGGACTTGTCGCGCTTTATTACACCTTTTCGCGCAGCGCGTATTTGGCTCTGATGATGACGCTGGTTATTCTGGCTTTTTTGAAGTCCCGCAAACTGCTGGTGGCGGTGATTGTGTTGGCCATTCTCGGGTTCGCCGTTTCGCCCCGGGTGCAGGATCGCGTGACGGAAGGTTGGGAATCGGCCAAGGCGTTGGTGGGGATGGATTCCGGGGCGGCGCTGGACCCCACGGCCGAGCTCCGGGTGAAAAGCTGGCAGCATGCGGTGGAGGTGATCCGCGACCACCCCTGGATCGGCGTGGGCTACAACCGTTACGCATACGAAATGAACCATCGGGGATACGCGCTCTTGAGCGACCACGACGCGGGCGGATCGGACAGTTCGCTTTTGACCCTGTGGGCTACCACGGGGATTTTTGGGTTGCTCGCGATTCTGGGAATTGGCTTTGTGGCCGGAGTACAGGGAATCCGGCGCGTATGGAAAAAAACCGATTTCCAGAGCTATTTAGCCTCCGGCCTCCTCGCCGGTTTTGCCGGGGTGATGGTGCACGCTATTTTTGTGAATTCGCTTTTGTACGCGCTGATGATGGGGTATTTGTGGGTGGGGGTTGGCTTGCTGGATTATAGGGATCGAAAATGCTATAATTAAAAGATAATTTTAAACCTAAAATCATGGCTTTAGCCGAGTTTAGAGAAATACCTCAGCCTAGTCATCCTGTGATTGATCCAATCAGGGAAAGCGTTGGTGCCGCTTTAGCTCCCAACCCCCTTGAAGCTCGGCTCTCAGAGTTTAAACGAACTTATCCTGATGTACCTGATTATTATGGGCCTTGGCATAGGGGGGAAGTAGAAGACTTTAGAAGTAGCCAAGACAAATTGGTTCATGTGATAACGGATACCGGAGCTATTGTTAGAAATGATCAAGAAATAGTTACCGATGGAATGGTTGGATGTACCACTCTCCTGATTCAAGGCCCTAATGCTAAGGCTATTGTTCATCTTACCCCTAGTACCCGATTGCCTTATCAAGAACGTGCCGATGATACTATCGCAAAAATTGTAGAAGCCCTTAAGGCCGTGGGTCAGCCCTTGAGCCAGTATCGGTTGGTGATTTTGGGGAACATAGGCACGGAAAATGGAAAGTTTTGCTACGAGAGGCTTGCAAAACTTTGGGAAGACCTGCGCCAAAAATTCATCGTAGCCGGCATTGGCGAAGCGCGTGTTCAAGAATTACCTCTGGACGAAACGGTTGTGTACCATACTCCCGAGCGCCCGGAAGCGGTTTTTGTGATGGGCCGACGCACCTGTTATGACGAACAGGGAAAGTATTGTGAACACCCACGCCAAATTGATTCCTATTGGGTTCCTTTGGCAGGCGATCAGCCTTTTGATTTTGGATTGAATTTACGTCCTCCCCAAGCGGCTCCCGCTTTAGTCGCGTAAGAGATATTGTGAAACAATCCTTCCGGTTGTTTTGGGAAGGTTTTTTTGCCAATCGCCGTTTTTTTGAATCACCTGGCGAATCTCCGTGGCGGAAATTTTAATCTCAAATTTTACGGGCATGATTTTGGCTGAATCGTATTCTTCAAAAAGCTTCCGAGTGTCCGGGGAGCCCGTGAAAAGAATGTCAAAATCTCCCGTGAGCGAGCGCACGTGGGCGGGCCAGGTGGCATCGTTGTGAATATCGGGAATTTCGATGATTTTAAATTTGTCCGGCGGGATTTTTTCATCCGCTAGCGAGCCTCCAATCATTTCGCGCCGTTCGGCAGCGGTAAAAGGATTATCCGCGGTGCGGCTGTACTGGCTGCTTCCGATACCGATGATCAAAAAATCCACCTGTGCGAGCGCCTGCCGGATCGCTGAGAGATGCCCCAGGTGAAATGGCTGGAAGCGGCCGATGAATAAACCCGTTTTCATGCCGCCATTCTATCGTTGTCGGATTATCAGCGGCAAGGTCATGTTCTGGATTTCGGTGACTTTGACGCCGGCGATCAAGGCATCGCGGTTGGCCTGGAGGGCGGTGATCAGGTTTTCCAGGCGCGGTTGGAAGAAAAGATAGTAGTCGCGCAGACCCGTGTACGCGCCTTTTTTGGCTTTATCTTCCACATTTTGCTGCTGGAGCCCCAGAAATTTTCCGAGTTCTTCCTCGGCATCGGGGCCGTTGAAAATTTTGAGATGGCTGTAAAAGGTTTCCTGGCTGAACTGGATTTGGGTGGCTTCCGCCTGGGAGGACGCGTCCAAAAAGGCTACTTTGCTGCCGAGTTCGATGACCCGTTCTTTGGTTTTATCCGAGAGGGCCCGAAGGAGGCGCAAGTAGCTTTCCAATCCGTCCGCGCGGTTCGTCGATTGGTTCAAATACTCAAAAAGGTCCACCGAAAGCGCGTTGTTGATTTTCCCCAAAAGCTGCGTGTCGCGCTGGAGCGTGGAATTGATGTCGATGGTTTTTTCCCCCAAATATACCGTGGCCAGCACGCTTTTACTCAGGCCCCGGGCTTCCTGCTGGGGGAAGCGGGTGAAGGGCTGTCCCGTGGCGATGGCGGTGGCGGCCTGGACGCCTTTGCTGGCATTTTGGCCGTAAATAACGTGGGGCGTGCGGCCGGGCTCGTGCCCCAAAAGTTCCGCGCTCTTGGCTCCAAGCGGGCTCCCCGCGGTGGGGATGGCGGCCAAAAGGTTCAGATACGTTTTCCCCGCCTGCTCTTCCACTTTTATGGTGGCGCTGACACCGGTTTTAAAGCCATGCGTTTGGGGCAGGGGAGCGGGTGGCTCGGGTTTTAGCGCGTCGGTGATTTGCCCCCAGTTCGCGTAAAGGGCCAGGCTAATAAGGGCGATCCCGAGCGTGGTCACAAACGTGCCCCAGACTTTTTCACGCCCGGGAGCGTGGCGCAAAAGCGCCTTCAGTTTTTGATGCCTTTCGTGATGGGCCTGGGCCTGCCGCCGGACGTGTTCGCGAGGGGTGTGATTCATTCGTTAAATTATACCATTTTCTGTGCTAAAATGCCACTATAATCTCTTTATGAAAATTGGAATCGATGCCCGCATGTACGGGGTGCATTTCACGGGGATTGGGCGCTACACCTATGAGCTGATCCGGAATCTAGCCAAGCAGGATTCGGAAAATGATTATGTGGTTTTTTTGCGCAAAGATTCCTTTGCTGATTTCCAGCCGCCCACGCCCCGCTTCCGCAAGGCGCTGGCGGATTTTCCGCATTACTCGTGGGGGGAACAGGTCGGGTTTTTGCGCCTGCTTAATGCTGAAAAGCTCGACCTGATGCATTTTACCCACTTCAACGCGCCGGTGCTTTACTGCCGGCCGTTTTTGGTGACCATCCACGATCTGACGCTTCATTTTTACCCGGGGAAAAAAATGAATACGGTTTTTCATCGGCTGGCGTATCATTTTGTGCTTCGCCGTGTCACCCGGGGTGCGCGCCGCATCATCGCGGTGAGCGAATACACCAAACAGGATTTAAAGCGGGTGCTCGGGATTCCGGATGAAAAGATCGAGGTGATTTACCATGGGATTTCGTCGGAGGTGGGTGGGGCTACCCCCACGCCCCGCCCGGAGCTCATGCAAAAACTGCGGCTGGAACGCCCCTACTTTTTGTACACGGGTGTGTGGCGGGAGCATAAAAATATCACGGGGATGATCCGGGCGTTTGCCGAACTCAATCGTGAAACCGGAAACCAGTACGATTTGGTCATCACCGGCAAAGCCAACCCGAGTTACCCCGAGATTTTGGAAACCATCCGGACGCTTGGAGTGGAAGACCATGTTCAGCTGGTGGGGTTGGTTTCGGATTCGGATTTGGCGGCCCTTTATCAAAATGCTCTGGCCTATGTGTTTCCTTCGTTTTACGAGGGGTTCGGGTTTCCGCCGCTCGAGGCCATGCAGGCCGGCACGCCCGTGGTTACTTCGAACACCACTGCGATTCCGGAGATTTGCGGCGAAGGGAATGCCCTTTATTTTGACCCCCGTAATTTTGAGGACATGAAAGACAAAATGAAGCGGGTGGCTACCGATGCTTCGCTCCGCCAGCGCCTGATTGACGCGGGATTTTTGCGCGTACAGCAATTCCAATGGGAAAAAACAGCCAAAAAAACCCTGGAGGTGTATAATCAAATCATCCATGGAATCCATTCGTGACATCGCCCTTCGCAGGCTGAAGGCCCATCAACTCGGCTCGGTGAGCCAGGCGTCGCTGGTGCTTTTTTCGGCTCAGCAATTTTTTCACCATCACTTCACCGAGGAGCCGAACGTGGTGAAGCCGCTTAAATTGCAGAACGCCGTTCTGTGGGTGGGAGTTCAGAATGCCAGCGTGGCGCAGGAGGTGCGCGGCATCAGCCAAAAGCTCGTCAGGGAGCTTCAATCCCGCTATGGGGAAAAAACCGTCCAACGCCTTCAAACAAAAGATTTGACAGTTTCCTGAAACTTCAGTAGGATTCTCCTCGCTATTCTAACCCCAGAGTCACTCGTGTTAAAAATCCGTTTACAGCGTATTGGAAGGAAAGGACGTCCGGTGTACCGCATTGTCGTTACGGAGCATACCTCCGCCGTGAAGGCCGCGGCCATTGACCTTGTGGGTCGCTACGACACTTTGGTGACGCCGAAGGTGTTTGAGATTGATGAGAAAAAGCTCGCGGACTGGATGAAGAAGGGCGCCAAGCCTTCCAGCACCGTCGCCCGTATCCTCAAGGGAAAGGGGCGGAAAGACATGGACCAATACATCGATTCCATGCACGACCGCAAGAAGAAGGGCGCTGAAGAAGCTGCCCCCGTGGCGGCTCCCGCTCCCGCCACACCTGCTGCTTAAAAATCCTTAATTCCTAATTCTAACTTACTATGGCTGATGATCTCTCTTCCGGACCCGATAAGGATTTTTTGGAATACGTTGTAAAATCGATTGTCACCAAACCCGAAAAAGTCACCGTGACCCGCACCGTGGATGACATGGGCGTGCTTTTGACGTTGCAGGTGGCGAAAGACGACATGGGGAAAGTGATCGGCAAAGGGGGGCAGACGGCCAAATCCATCCGCATCCTGCTCCGCGTCATCGGGTCAAAAACCAATGCCCGCGTGAACATGAAGATCGTCGAACCCGAAGGCGGGGAAGTCCGCGGCGGGGAACTGGAAGACGAGAGCGCGGCGGGCGCCAAAAGCCTGATGGATGAGGATTTAGATGTTTAAATATGCCTCCACGACTGCCTATCATGGTCACGGGACAGTTTGATATTGTCGACATCGCCAACCTGGCGGTCGCGATCGCCATCATTCTGGCCGGCGTGCTTTCGGTGTTTTACATTTTTGTCGGGGGCATCTCCTTCATTCTTTCCGGCGGCCAGGAGGAAAAAATCAAGCAGGCCGTCCACACCATTCGCTACGCAATCATCGGACTCATCGTCACGATTTTCTCCGTCACCATCATCAAAATCCTGGGGCTCATTTTCGGGTTTGATCTTTTGAGCGTGATCACCTGGCAAAAAATCTCATTTTTGATGAATGACCTCGTGAGCAAGATCGCGGGCGGGGCTGCGGGCGGCGGGAGTTCCGGCGCGGATTTTCAGGGCGGCGGCCTGCGTTAATCTTCCATGGCGCTCACCTGAATGTTCTTCCAGTCGTACGGGAACCGGAAATTTTCGAGCGCCCGGATGAGCGAAGCAAAGAGTCCCCAGGCACTTCCTTTGGCGTAGAAAAAAGCGTTCCCCCGCTCCTGGATCGCGTTGTAATCTTCCGCGAAGCTTTGAGGCGGCATCACCGGAACCACGCCGTACGCCATGGCGTTCGATGCCTCTTCCACGCAGTCCGCGCTGTCGGAAGACACGAGGAGAATATCGGCCGCCGCGTAAATTTTCCGTTTGTTCTCGCCGCTGTCCGGCAGGATCGTGATTTTTTTAGGATAGTGTTCCGCCAGGTCGGTGAAATAGGTTTGGAATTTTTCACTGCCGATGCCCGCGATCACGAGCTGGACGGGCTGTTCCAAAATGCCGTTCATTACATCCTGAAGGATGCTGACATTGTTTTTGTCCGTCAGCGGGTAACTGACCGCGAGCAGGGGGATTTTTTTGTTGTAGGGCAAATCGGCTTCCGCCAGGAAAGCGACTTTATTTTGCTCCTTATTCTGGATCGTTTTTTTGCTGTATTTCTGGAGGATCTTGTTGTCGTAGGCCGGTGTGGTTTTAGCTTCCGTCATGTCGCGTTGAAATTTAAATCTAATTATTATAGCATGTTTCCGATGCAAAAAAAAGAGCAACCGAGCGAAAAACGACTGGTCATTATCGACGGAAACCATCTGATCCATCGGGCTTTTTACGCGATCCAGGCCAAGCTGACCACGGGGAGCGGTGAGCCCACCAATGCCGTTTATGGGTTTGCGAGCATTCTCTTTAATATCCTGGAGGCGGAGCGACCGGATTACCTGGTGGTGACGTTCGACGAGCGCGCGCCCACGTTCCGGCACGAAGCCCACGCCGGTTACAAAGCCACGCGGGTGAAGGCCCCCGACGAACTTTACGTCCAAATCCCCCGTATCCGCGAAATGGTGAAAAGCTGGGGCGTGCCCATGGCGTTTTGCGCGGGCTATGAGGCCGACGACATGATGGGCACCCTGGCCACCAAAGCCGCGGAGGAGGGGATTACCAGTATCATCGTTACGGGAGACATGGACGTTTTACAGCTCATCAATCCACACGTGCAGGTGGCCTTTCCCCACAAGGGGTACCGCGAACCGATTTTTTACGACCGGGACAAGGTGTTTGCCAAGCACGGCGTTTACCCGGAGCAGATCGTGGATTACAAAGCGTTGATGGGGGATTCCTCCGACAACATCAAAGGCGTGCAGGGCATCGGCCCCAAGGGGGCTGCGGAGCTACTGGGCCGTTACGGCACTTTGGATGGGATTTACGGCCATTTGCCGGATATCACCCCCCGGATGCGCGAGAAGCTTGAAAAAGGCAAAGAGGACGCTTATTTCGCCCGTGAGCTGGCCCAAATCGTGACGGATGCGCCCTGCGAGCTTGATTTGGCAAAATCGGCGCTTGGCGCTTTTGATTTTAAAGGCCTCGAACGCTTTTTAGAGCGAATGGAAATGAAAAGCCTCTTGAGCCGCCTGAAAAAACTAACGCCCGCCGAAAAATCCGTGAGTGAAGATCAGATGAGTTTGTTTTGAAGCTTGTGGTATTCTGATGCTAGAGGTTTTTTAAAATTACTCTCCTATGTCTAACGAACGACTGGAATCGGGCGAAGAGGAGATTCCCAATATGTTGCGACGTGATTTATTAAAAACAGGCTTCGTAGCAGCCATTGGAGCCCTGTTCGGATTACCGAAATCTGCAGAGGCCAGAAAGAAAAAGCGCGAAATTTCAGAACACGATTTTGCAGTTATCATTAATGGAATAGAAGAAAAGCCGGATAAATATACAAAAAGCTGCATAATGCAGAACGGTTCTGACAAATGTGATGGCACAGAAGTATCTGAACCTTTTGAGGCGACAGATTTTGTGATAAAAGCATTTCGTAAGGATAATCCGGGTGGCGATCCAAGTAAGCCTATTTTGGAAATTTTCAAAAGGGATGATTCAATACAAGTAACTATCTATTCATGGGAAGGCGAAGAAACCGCACAATCTGTTTTGAAAAAAAATGGTGCTAATGAACTTGGTTTGCTTTGGCTGTTGCGAGCGCTTGCGAAGGTCTCTTAGTATTATTGTCAGCTCTGATGTACCAATCTTGTACCAACTTTGTACCAAGTTGGTACATCGGGGTTGGGAGGGGGCCGGTGGTGATGCACCGATTATGTGCATACCTTGTGCAACATGGCGGAAAGACTTGGGATAGCCCTGTTGAAGGCCTGCCTACCGGCAGGCAGGTTTGGCAAATCCCGGGTTTGTACTATAATGGAGCCTGCTCATGAAGATCCACTTCCTCAATCATCAGGAGTGGGGGATTGACGAGAAGGCGTTCAGGCCATTCGTTTTAAAACTCAAAAAAGCCATTCGCGTTCGCGAGGGTGGGTTTAACGTGGTATTTGTGAATGACGCGTACATCCGGCGGCTCAACAAGGCGTATCGCGGGAAGGACAAGCCCACCGACGTGCTCTCCTTCAATTACGATGACAAAACGGCCAATTTGGTCGGGGAAATTTACATCAGCGTGGATACGGCCAAGCGGCAAGCGAAGGATTTTAAACATTCGCTCCAGGATGAACTGAATAAATTATTTGTACATGGTTTTTTGCATATTCACGGGTACGATCATGAGGAAGATGCCGATTATAAACGCATGCATCAGGTGGAATGCACAGTGCTGGGGCATGACATGACCTGATAATTTGTTCATTGCTTTTTGGCTTAATAAGGCCATAAAAAGTGAATACAAAATTTGTACTCTGCTGTAAAATTGAACTCATTTTTTAAAAAGGGTTTGTCAAAAAAAGAGGCCTTTGGTAGAGTATTTCCCGATAGGGAAAAGGGTGAGCACATTTTTTGAACTCATCGTCCTCCGTCCCTGGTTTACTTGTTTTTTATGTTTTAAAATATGCCGAAACAACAAATTATCGCCGGACTGGATGTGGGAAGCTCAAAAATCCGGACGGTGATCGCGCTTTTTGAAGAAGAAAAACGGATGCCCAATATCATTGGCGTCGGCGTGGCTCCCTCTACGGGGATGCGCAAGGGGAATATCATTGATGTCGATGAAGCGATCAGCAATATTTCGGCTTCGCTCGAAGACGCCGAACGCATGTCCGGTGCCCCCATTCACCATGTTTTTATCGCCGTCAGCGGGCATCATGTGGAGTCCTTTGACTCAAAAGGTGTTATCGCCATTTCCCACGCGGGGAGTGAAATCATTGAAGACGACATCAACCGCGTGCTCGAGGCGGCCCAGGCGGTTTCCATGCCCACCAACCGGCGCATTCTCCGCATCATTCCCAAATCGTTTTCCGTCGATGACCAGAAGGGAATTAAAAATCCCGTGGGCATGATCGGGGTGCGCTTGGAGGTCGACGCCCACATCATCACGGGTCAAACCACCATTGTGAAGAATCTTGAAAAAGCGGTGCATCAGGCGGGGGTGGATATCGACGACATCGTACCCGCCTCGCTCGCTTCCTCCGAGGCCGTGCTTTCACGCCGGCAAAAGGAACTGGGAGTGGTGGTGATTGATGTCGGCGCGGGTTCGACTTCTATTTCGGTTTTTGAAGAAGGCAGTACCCTTTACACCGCTTCGCTTCCCGTGGGCGGCGAGAGCGTGACGAACGACATTGCCATTGGTCTGCGGACGTCGATTGATACCGCGGAGAAGATCAAAATCGAATACGGCACGGTGGTGCCCGATGAAGTGAACGACCGCGAGACCATCGACCTTTCGCTCATCAGCAAAATCGACCATCAAACCGTTTCCAAAAAACACTTGTCCGAGATCATCCAGGCCCGTTACCACGAGATTTTTGTGATGGCCAAAGATGAGCTCCGCTCGATCGGCCGCGACGGCATGTTGCCGGCCGGGGCGATTTTGACGGGGGCGGGCGTGAAAATCCCCGGATGCCTGGATTTGGCGCGGGAGGTTTTGGGACTGCCCGTTCAGATCGGCTTCCCCACGGAGGTAGAGGGCGTGGTGGATAAAATCGATGATCCGGCCTACGCGACGGCCATCGGCCTGGTGGTATGGGGCGCCAAATACGAGGGCCGCTCATACGGATTCAGCGGGATGGAATTCAGGAAATTTTTTACGGGCATGAAGGGGTGGTTCAAAAATCTCTTGCCATAATTCAAAAAATCATTTACTTTAATAAACCTTAATTATTTATTCGTAATTTTTATCCCATGTCCCAAGCTCTTAAAAATTTATTCAGCGGTTCCACCAGCGGCCGTTCACGCGGATCGTCCGGTTCGTTTGGCCAAAGTTCCGTGGAAGTGACTCCCGACATTACCCCCCTGGCTTCGATTAAAGTGATTGGCGTGGGAGGCGGCGGTTCCAATGCCATCAACCGCATGATTGCGGCCAAAGTGGAAGGCGTGGACTTTATCGCCGTGAATACCGACGCGCAGGCGTTGTACCATTCCCAGGCGCCCCATCGCATCAATATCGGCAAAGCCACCACACGCGGACTTGGCGCCGGATCCGATCCGGGCGTGGGTAAAAAAGCCGCGGAGGAATCCAGTGAAGAACTCAAGAGCGCTCTGGAAGGAGCGGACATGGTGTTTATTACTTGCGGCATGGGAGGCGGAACAGGCACGGGAGCCGCGCCGGTGATCGCCGACATTGCCCGTGAGCTCGGTATTTTGACCGTTGCCGTCGTGACCAAGCCCTTTGCCTTTGAAGGCGCCCGCCGCAGTCAGGTGGCCCTGCAGGGAATGGAAGATCTGAAGAGCAAAGTGGATACCCTCATTACCATCCCGAATGACCGCATTCTTTCGATCATCGACAAAAAGACCCCTCTCATGGATGCCTTCACCGTGGTGGACGATGTGCTCCGCCAGGCCATTCAGGGCATTGCGGATTTGATCACCACCCATGGCATGATCAACGTGGACTTTGCCGATGTGCGCACCATCATGAGCGACGCGGGTTCGGCCCTGATGGGTATTGGGTACGGCAGCGGCGAAAACCGCGCGGTGGACGCGGCCCGGGCGGCGATTGAATCGCCCCTGCTCGAGATGTCCATTGCCGGCGCTAAGGGCATTCTGTTCAATGTGACGGGCGGCAACGACCTTTCGATGTTTGAAGTTGATGAGGCGGCCAGGATTATTACCGAAGCGGCCGATCCCGAGGCCAATATCATTTTTGGCGCGGTGATCAACGAGAACTACACCGGCGAAATCAAATGCACGGTGATCGCGGCCGGTTTTGACGAGGAGGAGCAGAAACGCAAGCAGTCCACCACCGCCGAAGGCACCATCCAGCGCCTCGGGCATACTCCCACCACCAAGATGCAGGTAGGGGCGGCCAAACCCCTGGATAAAGCCGGGGAAGACCTGGAAGTGCCGGCGTTCATGCGCAAAGCATTGAGGAAATAATTTTGAGAGGCGCGCCGGAGTTCCGAATTTCGACGCAAGAAAATCAGGAGACAGGCGAGCCTTTCTTAGAGGGTGAGCATTGCTCTTAGGCGTTTTTTTTGGTATAATGATATGAAAACCAAAAATATGCCCGATCCGAGCGACAACACCAGGGTTCAGCGGGGGCTGGAGGATATCAATCAGGCGTTCAAAGAACGGGACGTGGAAGCCCGGGCCAAGGCGATGGCGATGCCGTATGTAAATTTGATCACGAGTCCCATCAATTCCGATTTGTCGGCGTTGCTTTCCCGCGTGGAAGCCGAAGGGGCAAAGGCCGCTCTCTTTTTTAAATCCGGCAAACAGCTTCGGCTGGCGGTGACTGATCCGCAGTCGGCGACGACCCAGGAACTGGTTAATCGCCTGAAGGCCAGCGGGTATGAAGTGGGTTTGGCGCTTGGTTCGTCTGAATCAATCAATGCCGCCCATCGGATTTACTTTCAGGAAAAGTATAAAAGGGCCGAGAAGATTGAGAATAAAGTCGAAGAAAACGCCATGGGTTCCTTTGACGTTGAAATCGCCAACCTGGCGGATCTGAAAGGAAAAATTGAAAGCGCCTCCGCCGATGTGGGGCTCAATATCATCGAGCTGGGAAGTTTTAAGGCCCGGGCCACGGATATTCACTTTCAGCCCGAGCGGGGGAATGTGCTGGTGCGCTTTCGCATCGACGGCGTGCTCCGGCCTATTTTTTACCTGACGCGTGAGGCTTATGACGGACTTTTGAAACAGATCAAACAATTGGCCCATCTTAAGCTCAATGTCAGCATTATCCCGCAAGATGGCCAATATACCTTTACGGTGAACCAGCGCCAGATCAATGTACGCGTGTCGCTTTTGCCCACGCGGTTTGGCGAAGCGTGCGTGATGCGGCTTTTGGACCCCGGGGACGCGACCCTTGGCTTTACAGAACTGGGCTACGAAGGCGAAGCGCTGAAGCATTTGGAACAGGCGGCGGGATTGCCCCATGGGTTGATCCTCATCACTGGGCCCACGGGCTCGGGGAAGACCACCACGCTTTACGCCCTGCTCAAAGCGATCGACCCCAAACTCAAAAAGATCGTCACGCTGGAAGACCCGGTGGAATACGGGCTGGAAGGCATCACACAGAGCCAGGTGAACCCCGAGGTGGGGTATACCTTTAGCTCGGGGCTCCGGGCCGTACTCCGGCAGGATCCGAATGTGATCATGGTGGGGGAAATCCGCGACCTTGAAACCGCCGAAACCGCGGCGCAGGCCTCGCTGACGGGGCATCTGGTGATTTCCACATTGCACACGAACTCCGCGCTTGAATCGATTCCGCGGCTGGTGAATATGGGCGTGAAGAGTTTTATTCTGGCGCCCGCTTTGGATTTGATCATCGCCCAACGCCTGGTGCGCCGGGTGTGCACGCATTGCGTGGAACAGCGGCCCGCGACGGCCCCTGAACAGGAACAGATCCAGCTCACGCTGGACCAGATCAAAGCCAAGGGGATTCCGGTTGCCGCTTCGCTCACCACGCTTCGGAAAATCGTGGGCTGTACGGAATGCGGCCAGAGCGGCTACAAGGGCCAAGTTGCCCTCGCGGAGGTACTGCGATTCAACCAGGAGCTCCGGGATTTACTGCTGGAAAACAAACCCATGCCCGCGGTTTACGATTACATCAACAAACACTGTCGCATGCTCACGTTGCACGAAGACGGCATTTTAAAAGTGATCCGCGGTCTTACGACGCTGGAAGAGGTGTACCGGGTGACGGTTTAAATGTGAGTGGGCGGTGGGACGCCGGGGCCGCCCGGGTTGGCGGCGGCGTATTCGCGCTCTTTGAAGACCTCGATGCTGGGAGCGGTTTCAAGATCGGGCTGGGGTTCCAGGGGTTTTTCCTCAAACAGTTTCTCGGGAATGGTGGGGTCGCTTTCCGAAACTTCGGCGACGTGCCGGAGCGTTTCCGGAGTGGGATTTTTGGCTACCTCCGGCACAATCCCTTTTTTCAGGCTGTCCATGGTTTTTAAGAAGGCGCGGTCGTCTTCATCGATTTTGAGCGTCCGGATGGGGTACGGCATCTCGATACCGGCTTCGTTCAGGGCTTTGTTGACCCGGTAGGCCACGTTGGTGCGGATCTGCTGCCAGGGCTTTTTCGATTCAATCCAGAAGAAAATGGTTAAGCCGATGCCGCTGTCGTCAAATTCACTCACAATCACGTTGGAAGCCGGTTTTGGTACCACGTCGGGATGTTTATCCACCACACCTTTGACTAAGCTCGTGACCAGGGCCAAATCGGCTTCGTAATACACGCTGATGTCGAGCTGGATCCGGCGAAACGGGTTGGTGGTATAGCTGATCAGGACCTGGTTCAGCATGGCCTGGTTGGGCACGATCACCTGGCTACCGTCCATGGCCTGGATGATGGTGACGCGAGTGTCGATGCTCATGATGGTCCCCAGAATGTCGCCGACCTTCACAAAATCGCCGATCCGAATACGGTTCTGGGCCAGCATCACGATGGAGGAAATCATGTTGCCGATGATGTCTTTTAAGGCAAAGCCGATGCCGAGTGAGATTGCCCCGATCATCGTGGCTACATTGAGTCCGTTGACCGCTCCGGCAATGATGATGCCCACGGCCATCACTCCGATTTTACTGAGCCGTTCGACGAGGACTAAAATGTTTTCGGGCGCGTCTTCCCCCTTGGAGCTGATGATTTTTTCTTTCGCCCGCTGGCTGATCACTTTGGCCAGGCCGAAAAAGACGACCAGAATCACGATTCCGCCGATCCAGCCCGGCAGATGGCTGGTCAAAAAGCTCAGGAGCCCCGTCAGGCCATCGCCCTCAGCGCCCGCGCCCACCACCGACGCATTGGCGCCGGTTCCGGCCGCCAGGGCCTGTGGGATGAGTTCAATCCACATATTTTAGTTTTGTTTTAATCTCAATATTATACCAAAAAATAGCTCTTATTACAAGGGATTTAAATGCAAAACTCGCCTGTTTCCCTGATTTTCTTGCGTCGAAACTCGTCCCCCGATTTACATCGGGGTCCTCAAACATCTCCGCTGCGCAAATCAGTAAACCAGGCTCGCTTTTCATAGTGAGCCCTAGCTCTTAGTTTTCTGGTTAATTCCCTCCTACAATCGCCTTGATGCGCCGGATGCCGGCTGAGCAGGCCTCTTCTTTGGTGATCTTGAAGCTTTTGAGCTGGCCGGTGTGATCCATGTGCGGGCCGCCGCAGATTTCTTTGGAATAGTCGCCCATGAAGTACACTTTCACCTTGTTTCCGAGCGCGGCGTATTTGTCGTCGAAAAGCCCGATCACGCCTTTGGCTTTGGCGCTCGCGGGATCCATGAGTTCAAAGTGGATGGGTAGGTCGCGTTGGATTTGAGTGTTCACGATTTCTTCGACCTGCTTCACCTGCTCGGGTGTCATTTTGGTGGGATGGTTGAAGTCGAAGCGCAGGCGTTCGCGGGTGATGTTGGAGCCTTTTTGGTATACGTGCGACCCGAGCACATCGCGGAGGGCTTGATGGACGAGATGCGTGGCCGTGTGCAGGCGTTTGCATTCTTCGGAGTGATCGGCCAGGCCTCCGGCGAATTTTTGCTCGGCGCCGGCGCGGGAGGTGTCTTGGTGTTTTTTAAAGGCTTCATCGAATTCCTTCCGATGCACATGCAGGCTACGCTCGTTGGCCAGTTCTTCCGTGATCTCGATGGGGAAACCGTACGTGTCGTACAGGTGAAAAGCCTGTTCGCCGGAGATGTGGTCGTCCGTCAGTTTCTCAGCCATCTTTTCAAATTCGCGGAGGCCGTGATGAAGGGTTTTGCGGAACTGCTCTTCTTCGCGGTGGAAGACGTCGAGGATTTCCGCTTCATGCTGGAGTTCCGGGTACACGTCGCTCATGATGTGAATCACTTTTTTGACGAGGATGGCCGTGAAATCCTGCTCGATGCCGATTTTTTTGCCGTGGCGGATGGCGCGGCGGATGAGGCGGCGCATCACGTAGCCCTGGTCGACGTTGCTCGGGCGCACGCCGTCGCCCGCCATCATGGTGGCCGAGCGCAGGTGATCGGCGATGATGTGATACGGCACGGGATTTTCGGCGTACGAGGCGCTGGTGAGCGCTCCGATTTTTTCCAGCAGGGGAGTGAAGAGTTCCGTTTGGTACACCGATTTTTTGCCCTGCAACACCGCCGTGACGCGTTCCAGACCCATGCCAGTGTCCACGTTTTGCTGTTTCAGCGGCTCGAATTTTCCCTCGGCGGTCTTGAAGTACTGCATGAAG
>JGI1358J11329_10001157_pt1 | contig 22040 bp, 19 predicted proteins | sample Subgroupgradi54m_FD_11329 | JGI IMG/M metagenome (IMG submission 11329)
GAGAATTTCTGATAGATTAGTCAATCTGCCGATACGGCAAACATTTATCGATTGTGGTGAACTATCATTAAGTGCTGTAAAAGAATGCTTAAGAGACCGAACGAAAGTGGCATTGACTCAGGAGGATGGTAATAAACTTTTCCCGATTTTCGACAACGGACAGAAACTATCCACTGGCCTAAATGTTCTGATTGGAGATCGATCTTCTGGTAAGACCTTCACATTGGATAAAATTAACGAAACTAATGAGGGGGTAAAATACATAAAACAATTCTCATTAGTCCAGCAGGACAATGATGCCTGCGAACGCGATTTTAATAGCAGACTACAAAAGAATAAAAGCCAATTCACAGAAGATTACCTTTCAGGCCTTAAGACGGTTTTGAACAATGTTATAAATATTGATCTAGAAGCTAATGACCGATTAGTCGCTAAGCATGTTGAAAGCCTTCTAAAATCCGCGGTAGAAGCTCATAGGAAAGATGAGTTCTCCAAAGTGGTTTTATTTGATGCTCAAGAGTTTAATATAACCGAAAGCAATGCATTGTCTGATTTGATAGAGTCCGTAAGACACATCATAGAAAATATAGAGTTTGGAGAAATTATTGAAAAATATGTTGATAAGGAATCGCTGAAAAGGTTAGCCTGTGAATTGATGGAGTTACTTTGGAAACGGCAGTTCGAATCTAAAAAGAAAAGCTATGTAAATAACCTGATCAGGGACATTAAAAAAAGTCTTAAGATGCGAACATCAGCAGCCCAAGTTGAGGAAGTTGACCTTTATCGAATGGTCATAGATCAAAGAAAAGTTAGACGCTTTGAGAAGATTGTAAAATTTTTACAAACTGAGAAAACAATAGCTGATGAAAATATTCAAGAATATACCATCATTGCACAAAAAGGACCTTTTGCTGGTGCTGGTGAGTTAAAAACTGTTAGTGGCGCAAGAACGGCGTTTAAGGATGTCTTTCAGCTTTACGAGCGTCCATATGATTATTTGCGTGCCCTAGTCGCTAAAGAAGAGTTGACGCCATCTGAGCTATATAAGCTGTTTGTGAAAATAAGCTATCGAATACTCAATAAAGATGGCTTTGAGGTGTCAGGCGGAGAGCGCTCAGAGTTTAGGTTATTGCAAGAAATTAAAGACGCTCAAAATTATAATATCCTGTTGATCGATGAGCCCGAATCTTCATTTGATAATATGTTTCTTAAAAGTGATGTTAATCAACTCATTAAAGAAATATCACAATCCATGCCGGTTGTAGTAGTTACTCATAACAGTACAGTTGGTGCTTCTATTGGAGCTGATTATGTTGTGTATGCTAGTAAAGAGAATGATGGTGGGAAAGTTGTATACAGGCTTTACGCAGGGCATCCTTCTGACAAAAAACTTGTTTCTCTAGATGGCAAAACGATTAGCAATTATGAAAAAATGCTTAACTCACTTGAAGCAGGCCATGATACCTATGCGAGTCGGGGGGTAGGATATGAAGCTATTAAAAATTGAGGAAACTTTAGGGTATTACTTAAATAAAGAAAGCGGTTATACAGAAATAGATAAGATTACAAAAGAAGACCTCATGAGGTTAGCAGATTTGACGCTTGAGAACGAAGTGATATTTGATGAGTATAGTGACGAGAGCATCAAGAATCATGCGCATCAAATTGTCTACAAAAGTGTATTCAGTAATCTGAAGAATCTTGAAAATAGAAGACAGGAATTTAAGGATGAGGTAAGTCGCTTATTTCTGTCAGAGTACGAAAGATATAAAGAAAAACCAAGCAAGTGAGTGTTAGGGGGAAGTGTTAGTGAAATCCTGGCAAAACAATGCCGACAGAAGAAAATATCGGATGAATAAAAGTTTGTGTAACTGCACATCACTGGCCAGGATAAGGTAAGAAAAGCGAGTGCTTGCAATTCTCAAAAAACCGACTCATAACCCAAAGGTTGATGTCGCGATTTCGTCGGAAGACGAGATAAAACCATCTCAAAATAACGATCTCATCATGACTTTTCTCCTGGTATAATCTGTTCTTCTCTGGAAACCCTAAATATGACTGATAAATGGCTTACAATTGATCAAATTGCGGACTATCTACAAGTGTCAAAGGAGAAAATTTACAAACACTGCCAAAAAGGCAAGATGCCTGCCTCCAAATTTGGCGGGCAATGGCGCTTTAAACAGGAGGTCGTAGATAAGTGGCTACTGGCTCAACAAAAGAAAAAGTAATGCTATCACAGACAAACCAATCCTTTAGAGTCACGGATTATCACGCGAAGTATTTTGCGTATGAATTGACTAAGCGGTGCGCCTCGAACAGCTTGGAAAAGCTGTCGTCAACTCTTTCAAACGCCCAAGTTGATCTTAACCCCCACCAAATTGAAGCTGCTCTTTTTGCTTTCCGGTCACCCTTGTCCAAAGGTGCAATTCTTGCCGATGAGGTAGGTCTGGGGAAGACGATCGAAGCAGGTCTTGTTCTTTCTCAAAAATGGGCAGAAAGGAAGCGCAAGATTTTACTCATTGTTCCGTCGAGTCTGCGAAAGCAATGGAATGCAGAGCTTCAAGAAAAGTTTTTCTTACCATCAATTATTTTGGAAACAAAGTCATTTAACCAATACATAAAGGGTGGGAATCTGAATCCTTTTAATCAAGAAGATACGATCATCATCAGTTCGTATCATTTTGCCAGAGCTAAGTCTGCTTATATTAAGCAAACCAAATGGGATATTGTTGTCGTAGATGAAGCGCACCGCCTCAGAAATGTATACAAGACAAGTAATAAAATTGCGCGTGAAATTAAAAGTGCGATACAAGATTATCCAAAAATACTGCTCACGGCTACACCACTTCAAAACTCATTGTTAGAGTTATACGGGTTAGTCAGTATTATTGACGATCATGTTTTTGGCGACCTTAATAGTTTCAAGGTCAATTATGCTCGTGTTTCTCGCGAGAAGGATATCTCTGGAGACGGGTTCGGTGCTGTTGAACCAAGGCAAGAGATGTTTATCGATTTACGCAATCGTTTAAAACCCATTTGTATCCGGACGTTGCGTCGACAGGTTCTTGAATATATAAATTATCGAGACAGAAAGCCGATCACTCAGGATTATGTTCCAACCCCACAAGAAATCGAACTGTACGATGGAATGACCGAATACTTACAGCGTCCACAACTCTATGCCCTGCCATCGAGTCAGCGTCAATTAATGACAATGGTGTTACGCAAGCTCCTCGCTTCGTCATCTTTTGCAATCGCAAGCACTTTGAACGGACTTGTATATAAACTTGAGAAGCTGGAAGAAGAGATACGGAAAAAATCAGTGACACAAAATGATTCTTTATTTGAGGGGCTCTCGGAAAACTTTGAAGCGCTCGAAGAGACTGCCGATGAGTGGATTGATAATGAGGAAGATTCTGGAGAGAAAGAAGAAAAAGGAAATAAAAAATATACAGCTGAAGATATCCATAAAATCAGGACAGAGAAAGTAGATTTGGAAAAATTCAGAGACCTTGCAAAAAAGATTTTTAAAAATTCAAAAGGGGAATCACTACTCGTTGCTTTGAGGAAAGGCTTCGAGATGACGCAATTGCTTGGTGCACAGAAAAAAGCCCTCATTTTTACCGAATCTACCATAACCCAACGATATCTTTTAGGTTTGCTTTCTGAACATGGATATAAAAATAAAATTGTTTTATTCAACGGTTCTAATAATGACGAGCAATCCAAGAAAATTTATGCCGAGTGGACCGAGAAGAACAAAGATACCGACAAAATAACCGGATCAAAAACTGCCGATCTACGAGCCGCACTGGTTGATTATTTCAAATCAGATGCAGAAATTATGATTGCTACAGAAGCGGCTGCGGAAGGCATTAACCTTCAATTCTGCTCGCTTGTTATTAACTACGATCTTCCTTGGAATCCCCAACGCATTGAACAGCGGATTGGCCGTTGCCATCGTTATGGTCAAAAGCATGATGTTGTGGTTGTGAACTTTGTGAATCGTAAAAATGCTGCCGATCGCCGCGTTTATGAACTTCTTGATCAAAAATTCAAATTGTTCAAGGGCGTGTTTGGTGCAAGTGATGAAGTGCTGGGGAGTATCGAATCGGGTGTTGATTTTGAAAAACGCATCGCTGCTATTTATCAATCTTGCCGAACCGAAGAAGAAATAAACACCGCTTTTGATACTTTGCAAGAAGAAATGGATGAATCTATCCAAGAAGGAATACGAGGCGCAAAAGAAAAATTACTCGAGAACTTTGATACGGACGTACATGAAAAATTAAAAATAAATATTCGGGAGAGCAAAGCCTATTTAGATACTTATGAAAAATGGCTATGGGATGTAACCCAATTTTTCTTAGGAGATAAAGCAGAGTATAAAAATGACGAATATTCTTTTCTGCTAAAGCAAAATCCTTTTCCTCAAGCGAACATACACGAAGGCCCCTACAAGATCGGAAAAAATATAGATGATGTCCACATTTATCGGCCCGGGCATCCATTGGCGCAATTAATTTTGAGAGAAATAAAAAATAAGGATTTGCAATGTATCGAACTTATTTTTGACTACTCCAAGCATGGGAAAATAATCACTCCGATCAAGGGAATGGTCGGTACCTCTGGCTTGCTCAAGGTGTCAGAACTTACCATCGAATCATTTGAATCGGAGGATAGTATATTGGTGACCGCAGTGACGAATAGTGGGGTGGTGGCTGAAGAAGAAGTTGTAAAAAAGCTTTTTTCCCTTAGTGCTGAAGTTGTAAATAATGTTGTACAAATTGACAGTACTAGACTTGACGGTCTTGAAAGAAAAAAAGTATCTCTTATTACGGCAAGCATCATGGAGCGTAATAACGAATTTTTTGACGAAGAGGTCGATAAACTTGATAAATGGGCAGAAGATGTAAAAAAGAGCCTTGAGATCGAGTTGAAACAGATGGATATAAACCTTAAGACAATGAAAACTAATGCCAAGAAAGTTTTGATCTTGGAAGAGAAAGTGAAGCTACAGCGAGAGATTAAAGATCTGGAAAAAAAGCGAAATGAAATGCGTCAGAAGTTATATCAATCACAAGACGATGTAGATACAAGGAAAGAAGGATTGCTTGAAAAAGTGGAAAGCCAACTCAACCAAAATACTAATCTAAAGCCTTTATTTACCATACGGTGGAAAGTCATTTGAGATGAATCAAAAACAGCGTCTTGAACTCACGTGGGTCGGCAAAGACGAACAGCCCAAACTTGAACCACGAATCCTCATCGAAGATCCCGATAAATCCTACGGCGATAAAAGCTCTGACAATATGCTCATTTACGGAGATAATCTCATTGCCTTGAAAGCGTTAGAGCAGGATTTTGTTGGAAAAATAAACTGCATTTTTATTGACCCGCCATACAACACAGGATCTGCTTTTAAACATTATGATGATGGGCTTGAGCACTCATTATGGCTTTCTTTGATGCGTGATCGAATAGTAATACTGAGCAGTTTGCTTTCCGAGGTCGGCACTTTGTGGATTACGATTGATGATAATGAGGCTCATTATCTTAAGGTTCTGTGCGATGAAATATTTGGTCGTAATAATTTTGTGGCTAATGTTGTATGGCAAAAGCGAACATCTCCTGATATTCGCGCGACCATAGGAGCAGGACACGACCATATTTTAGTATTTGCAAAAAATCTACCCAGTTTTAAGGGGGCAATGAATAAAATTCCAAAAACACCTGAGCAGGTCGCTCAGTATAAAAATCCAGACAATGACCCTCGGGGGGTGTGGGTATCTGCGGATTTTACCGCCCAGGGTTTTAGACCAAATCAAATGTATAAAATAGTTACGCCAGGTGGAGCTGAATATATTCCACCACCTGGGCGGTGTTGGAAGAATGTCAAGAGCACATTTCTTGACCTTGTTTCAGAAGGTAAAATTTGGTTTGGCAGGGATGGCAGAGGGATTCCGCGGAGAAAAACATATTTGAGTGAAACTGAAGGGATTGCTACTTGGACGTGGTGGGAAAACACAGAGGTAGGACATAATCAAGAAGCAAAAAAAGAAATCATAGCTCTTTTTGGTGCGGATAACGCTTTTGGAACGCCAAAGCCTGAGCGTCTTATACAAAGAATCATACAGATTACAACTAAGCCTGGAGATATTGTTCTTGATTCTTTCGCCGGGTCCGGAACAACGGGTGCTGTGGCTCACAAGATGGGTCGACGATGGGTAATGGTGGAATTGGGAGAACATTGTGATACGCATATTATTCCGCGGCTTAAAAAAGTAATTGATGGAGAAGATGAAGGCGGCATTACTGAGACAGCAGATTGGAAGGGTGGCGGAGGTTTTCGGTATTACTATTTGGCCCCAAGCCTATTAAAGAAGGACAAATACAACAATTGGATAATCGACGAGCGATACAATCCGACCATGTTGGCGGCGGCGATGGCGAAACAGGAAGGATTTATATATAACCCCGATGAAACTTTATACTGGAAACAAGGGCGATCTACCGAAAAAGATTTTATTTTCACGACGACGGGTTTCGTCACCGTAGAGCATCTCACCAAGATCAGGGAAGAGATGAAACCAGATGAGAGCTTGCTCATTTGCTGCAAGTCATTTCAGGAAGCCTGTGTTAACCGCTATCCCAATATCACGGTTAAAAAAATTCCTAATATGCTCTTGGGGCGATGCGAATTTGGCAAGGAGGATTACAGCCTGAATATCGTCAATATGCCCGTAGATGCCGACACCGATTCGGAACCCACCGATACCGAAGTTGAAGACAAGCCAACCAAAAAAGAAGCAAAGAAAAAAACCGAAAAAGCCACCGCAAAGAATCAAAGCGACCTTTTTACCAACCCCAAATAATGGACAAAATCGCAAACGCCATCAGGAATCGTCTAAGTCTTCGCCCCCCGCAGGAAGAAAGTCTGAATATTCTTGCCGACTTGGCGGACAAGCTGACTTTAAAAAAAAATGCGGATTTAGCAGCTGAACTTGAAAAAGTCAAAAACGCTTATCCTATCTGTTCTGAATTTGAACGGGGTTTCCCGTCGCTTTGTTTTGCGTTGGCGACAGGAGTTGGCAAAACCCGTTTGATGGGGGCGTTTGTTGCATACCTTTATTTGGCGAAGGGCATCAGAAATTTTTTTGTCTTAGCGCCCAACCTAACCATCTATAACAAACTCATTCAAGATTTTTCAGACATCTCCCATCCGAAATATGTTTTTAAGGGCATAGGAGAGTTCGTTCATAATCAGCCTCGTGTGGTGACGGGCGACAACTACAACGACGTTCGTGGTCAACAACTCTTTGAGTCGCAGATTCATATCAATATCTTCAACATCTCAAAAATCAATGCTGAAACCCGTGGGGGGAATGTCTCTCGAATAAAAAGAATGTCGGAATGTCTCGGAGAACCGTATTTCAATTATTTGGCGAACCTTGAAGACTTGGTGTTGTTGATGGATGAGTCGCACCATTACCGTGCGGATAGGGGCATGGAAGTCATCAACGAACTAAAACCGATTCTTGGTTTGGAGCTTACGGCAACACCGCAAATAGAGCGTGCTGGCGGAGCAATAAAATTCAAAAACGTGGTTTATGAATACTCCTTGGCAAAAGCCATTCGGGATGGGTTCGTGAAAGAGCCTGCTGTGGCGACCCGAAAAGATTTTGACCCAAGCAGATATAGGGCTGATGAACTCGATAGAATCAAGTTGGAGGACGGTATTCGGATTCACGAGGACACGAAGGTTGCATTGGATATTTTTGCTCGTGATAACAAAGTGGTTTCGACAAAACCATTTGTGTTGGTGGTGGCGCAAAATACAGACCACGCATCTGAGTTGAAAAAGCTGATTATTTCGCAATCGTTTTTTGAAGGGTATTACGCCGACAAGGTCATGGAAATTCACTCGAACCAGACGGGAGGCGAAAAGGATGAAAACATCGCTCAGTTGGTTTCACTAGAAAACCCTTTGAACAAAATTGAAATTGTGATTCACGTTAACATGCTCAAAGAAGGGTGGGACGTGACCAATCTATACACCATCATTCCCTTGCGAACAGCCGCATCCATGACCCTGCGGGAACAGACAATCGGCAGAGGGCTTCGGTTACCGTATGGCAAGCGGACAGGGACAGACAAAGTCGATAAGCTCACAATTGTGGCGCATGATAAATTTCAGGCAATTATTGACGAAGCTAATAAACCCGATTCGATTATCAAACGAGAAAACGTTATCGTTATCGATGCAGAGGCATTGAAGCAAACGCAGGAAGTCGTAACGGCGGTTTCTACCATTCAGCAGAAGTTTGATGCAGAGCAGAAACGAATCGAAAGCATTTCTGTTCCAGAGCAGAAGCAAAAAGCCCAAGTGAGCTTGGATGCCCGTGAAGCGATTATTTCGATTTTGCCTGAAATGGGTAACGTCGTTACAAATATCAATGATCTGAGTCGGGATGAGATCAAACAGATTGCCGTGAAAAAAATGGAAGAAAGAATCATGAGCGACCCGCAACGTTCGCTCTTTGCGGCGGATGTCGTGAAGGAAGCCGAAGCCACTTACGACGTCATGGTGAAGGATTTCACCGACAACATGATTTCGATCCCTAGAATAACCATTCAGCCGAGCGATCAAATCAAATCGGGTTTTAAGGACTTTGATCTGAACGTCCGAAATTTAAACTATCAGCCCGTTTCAAAAGAAATTCTGATCAAAAAACTTCGGGAGCAAGAGAACGGTATGGATGTCGTTATCGGAGGCGGAAGTATTGTTCTCGACAGCCCTGAAAGACTTATTGTCAATGAACTCATCAACCATTCCGAAGTGAATTACGACGAACAGGCTGATCTGTTGTTCAAACTCGCCAGTCAAGCGGTAGCGAAGTTTAAGTCGTATCTTAAAGAGGCAGACCTTTCAAACGTTGTTCAGTATCACAAACGGGAAATTGGGCAGTTTATTCATTCGCAGATGATGGACGGGCATTTTTACTGCGAAGCGCCGACATTCGAGAAACCAGTAGTGAAACCGTTCACGAAGATCGAGGAACATAATTATTCGAAATACTCCAAAGACAGCATTCGCCATTACACCGAAACGGTTACCCCGACCAATTCGATTCCTCAAAAAGTGTTCAGCGGTTTCAGAAAGGCATACCACACCCTTTATAAGTTCAGTAGTAAGACGGAGAAGGATTTTGCGGGCATCCTAGAACAGGATTCAGCGGTCTTGAAATGGCTCAGGCCCGCACAGAATCAGTTTCAGATTTACTGGAAGCATAATTCAAAGCAGTATCATCCTGATTTTGTTGCTGAAACAAAAGATACGATTTATCTGATTGAAACTAAGAAAGAGGGCGACATTGAGTCCCCCGAAGTTCAGGAAAAAGCACGGGCAGCGCTTCAGTATTGCCATCACGCTTCCGAATTCAACACTCAACACGGCGGCAAACCGTGGAAATACATACTTATTCCTCATAACATTGTGACTGTGAACATGAGTTTTCAAACTCTTATGAAACAATACGAAATTGTTGCAACTCAGGTTTAATTGTCATGCCTAATTATTCCTATTCTAAATTGGAATCTTTTAAGCAATGCCCGCGGAAGTATGCATATCAATACATTGAAAAACCTGAAATAGAAAAACAGCCTACCATTGAAGCGCATCTCGGAACGGTTTGTCATGAAACAATCCAGCAGATTTATAAAGACCTTCGTCTGTCAAAATTGATGAGCTTAGAGGAAACCATAGAGTTTTACGAAGACCGTTGGGAGCGGAAGAAATCGCCAAAGTTAAGGATAATTCGTGAGCGATACACCGAAGAAAATTATCGGGAAACTGGCAGGGGATTTGTAAAATCCTTTTATGAACTTCATCACCCTTTTAATCATGGAAAAACGTTAGGCATTGAAAAGAATGTTCAAATTCGATTATCGGATGAAGTGATTTTGACTGGGTTTATTGACCGACTTGTGGATCACGGTAACGGCAATTATGAAATCATTGACTACAAGACTAATAAAGATCTACCAGCTTTGGAAGATCTTGAGCAAAATTGGCAGCTGCCGCTTTACCAGATTGGACTTTTAGACATACTCCCTGATATTAAAGACATAACCTGTACTTGGTATTTCCTGGCGCACAATAAACTCATTACTCTAAAAAAGACAACACAAGACCTCGAACAAATTAAAAAAAATATCTTCGGATTAATAAAAGCAATCGACGCAACCAATGTGTTTGAACCCAAGGTAAGCGCCCTTTGTTCTTGGTGTGACTATGAAGTTATTTGTCCAGCACGGAAACATTTTATTGAAACTGAGAAACTCTCACCTGAACAGTTCGCTAAAGAAGACGGCGTCAAATTCGTGGATGCCTACCTGGATGCCAAAGGCAGGCTCAAAGAGGGGGAAGCTGAGTTAGAAGCGATTGAAGAAAAAATTTATCAATATTCATTGCAGCATGGCGTTGTAGTTGTTCGCGGGAGTCAGGATAAGATCAAAATCTGGTCGAAAGATGACGCAACTCAATTGGTAGGAAAAGAGGAAAATCCAGAAGCAGGAAAAGCCATAAGCGCCATTCTGAAAAAACATGGTCTATGGGATAAATATTCAATGCTTACTTACGTCCCATTCATCAAAGCGATTGAAGGCTCCTCCTTACCGCAAGCTGTGATGAACGAATTGCAGCCCTACCTGAGGAAGGAGAAAGTCTGGCGTCTTTATCCCTCCAAACTTAAGGATTGGGAGTAATGAAACGATGTCCGAATTGCGGTGAAGATATGGATGAGGATTTAGCCGAAGAAGGCATCTGCAGTGAATGTGGTGAAGAATTTGATAAAGACGAATGCACCGACGACGATGGAACAGAAAAAAGCTAAGCCAGCGAATGTCACAAACCCCCTCTTTAATGACATTGCAATGATTACTAACAAAAATTTTATTAAACAAATAATATTTTTAACGAGAATACCCCTTCTAACACTTTTAATTCTGCCACTTTTTTTAAATTCACTTGCCGCTGAAGCAAAGCAGTTTGAAAATCATGTCAGCGTTGTCCTGTATAAGGTCGAACGAGTTGTGGATGGAGACACTCTTAAGCTTTCTGATAGTGAACGAGTACGTTTAATTGGAATCGATACACCGGAATCTAAGGATAATGCAAAGCTTCGAAAGGATTCAAAAAGAACAGGTCAAAATGCAAAAGAAATTATTGAAATGGGAAAGAGGGCTGCTGATTTTACTCGGAAGCTTGTGGATGGAAAAGAAGTAAAGCTAGAATTTGATGTAAGTCAGCGCGATAAGTACGGTAGACTTTTAGCTTACGTTTACTTGATCGATGGAACCTTTGTGAACGCGGAAATTATTAAACAGGGATTCGCACAAGTAATGACAATCCCACCAAATGTGAAATATCAGGATTTATTCCTTAAACTTCAAAAAGAGGCGAGAGAAAATAAAAGAGGGTTATGGAGGTAGTTCAATCTATATTAATCTAAATGTAATTGCTTATGAAACTCTTGGTTTTGGACGAAATAACTAGGTAAGGTCTAAAAATAAATTCATAACTCTTGGTCTCTAGTAGTATAGCTTTCACAGCCGGAGGAAAATCTACGTGAGTGAAGTACCTATTAACGTTGAAGAACGTGTAAAAGCCATCATTGTGGAACAATTAGGAGTTAAATCAGAAGATGTTGTTCATAAAGCTGATTTCGTTGATAATTTGGGAGCCGACTCTCTAGATACAGTCGAGTTAGTTATGGCCTTAGAGGAAGAGTTCGGTTTTGATATAACTGATGAAGAAGCCGAAGGCATGAGAACAGTAGGGAATGTGGTTGAATACATCAAAAATAAGCTGAAAGAGCAGCAAAAGTAATATCTATAGAAGATTTATATATTCTGAATAAGATTATTAGTAATTTTCTTATTCAATCATTTGTTTACACTTAAAAATTGAGTACATTAAATGAAGGTCAAAATATGATTGAACAAACATGTAATCATTGCAGGGGAGCCAAATACGTTTTTGAGTACTGGCTTGAGAAAATTCTTGGACAAAACGGAATTCATTTGACTGAAATACCATCAGAGATATTTAAGATGATACCCTCCGAATATCTTACGCACTGCCATTGCAACATAGGTCTTTTTTTACGAAAGAAGCACATTACCACGCCTTATTGTTCTGAATGCGTGGATGCTACATGGCGCTTTACCGAGGAAGCTGAGCAAAACGGATACCGCTGGAAGAAAGTCTTGGATTTGTCCGTTCCAGAACTTATAGAACTTCCATGTGAATATTTTGAGCGTTGTCCTTGTGGCCAGGATGACCAAGGAAAGAAACCTCCTGAAAAACGTAAGATCTTACAAACCCTCTCTGATCTGCTTAAAATTCCCCGCCTTGCTTTTAATCCATTTATTTAATGTAATTAAAATACTCAATTCGCCAATCATTCTAGAATTTATGTTCTAAGTCATTGATATTTAAAGGGTTACAATATCTCTATAGATTAAATATGCCTTTTTGTTTGCTTCGGAGTAGAATAAATAGCTTCAATTGACTACAAAAGGTATTAATTGTAAGAAAATGACAGAACTGCTAACCATTGATGACTTAAGTAAGAAACTCAAAATACAAAAAAGGTCTATTTATTTTTTTGCTCAACAAGGCAAGATTCCAGGAGCGTTTAAGTTCGGCAAGCATTGGCGGTTCCGCCAGGACATGATTGATCAATGGATTGACGAACAAACGAAACCAAAGGTCAAGAGAAAATCGAGTCAAGAACCATCGAGCAAAAAATGATTCCCAAAATACTTTTAGTCGATGACGATCCACTCGTTATAAAGAGTTTAAAGAATCTTCTGGTGAAGCAGGGCTATGAAGTTGAGTGCGCTCGCAATGCTATTGATGCAATTTCACTTGTTGCTGTTAAAGATTTTGACCTTGTGATCTCCGACATTCGGATGCCGGGTGAAAATGGAATCATTGCTGTTGAAAAGATTAAGAAAATCTATAAAGAGAAGCAAATTCTTTGTAGCTTTATGTTTATCTCAGGTTATGCCGAAGAGGATACTCCTGAACATGCAATCCGTTTAGGTGTTGATAAGTTTCTTTTCAAGCCTTTTGACAATGAAGTGCTCCTTAGAAATATTGTTGAAGAACTTGATCTTGTCCGGAAAGAAAGAACGTTAAAAAGAGCGCCTCTTACAGATACTCCAACTATAGTTAGAAGATCTGAAAAACCTAAAATTGGAAGAAAACGTGCTGTTATCACCGGCATTGGCGCTGTTGCTCCTAGCGGAATTGGTAAAGAAGCCTATTGGAATGGTTTAAGGGAGGGAAAGAATTGCGTCGATTGGATTACTCTTTTTGATATTTCAACTTATCCCTCAAAGATGGCAGCAGAGGTCCGTGATTTTAACCCTTCCGATTTTATCAGTCAGTACACCGAGATTAAAAGAATGGGTCGATCCTCTCACTTAGCAATAGCGGCGGCTATATTAGCTCTTAGTGACTCCAAGCTTAATGGTAATAATTGTTCTAATTTGTCCGTTATTATTGGGAGTGCTACTGCGGGGATTGAATATATAGTCCCGGAAGTCCGTGCTTTGGAAAGAGGTGGTCTGCGTAAGATGAGACCTTATCTTGGAATTGCAGGTTTTGGTGGGTCTATATCAAGTGAAATATCCAGGGCTATAGGAGCACAAGCTTCCAGCCACACGATATCAACAGGCTGCACTTCTTCCACAGATGCTATGGGTTATGCGTTGCGTCAAATCCAGCATGGATATGCGGAAGTCATAATAACAGGCGGAGCAGATGCGTCTGTTAACGACGGAATATTAGGATCGTTTTGCCAGATGGGTGCCGTATCAACTAGAAATCATGATCACAAAAGAGCTTCTCGGCCATTTAATAAGGATCGCGACGGCTTTGTGATTGCGGAAGGCAGCTGGATCTTTATTTTGGAAGAACTGGACCATGCGATAAAACGAAAGGCTAGGATTTACGGCGAGCTCATTGGTTATGGATCAACTTGTGATGCTTGGCACATGGCCAAACCTCATCCTTCGGGTGAACATACAGCGCGAGCCATTCAATTGGCTTTGGAAGATGCTGATACACAGCCGAACCAAGTTGATATATTTGAGGCTTATGGGAATGCAACGCCTATTAATGATAGTTATGAAACGGCTGTTGTAAAATCTGTTTTTGGGAAACATGCATATAAACTCGTTATGCCTTCAACAAAATCTATGTTAGGACATCCTATTGGCGCAGCAGGTGGTCAGCAGGTTGCTGCCGCGCTATTAGCTTTGAATGAAGGTTTTATTCATCCTACTATTAATTATGAAGTACCAGATCCGGAATGTGACTTGGATTACGTTCCTAACCAAGGTCGCGAAGGAAAGTTCAAAGTTGCGGTTTGTAATAGCCTTGCCTTTGGTGCGAAAAACGCTGCTGTTATCGTCAAAAAATATGATTGAAGTTTTAGAGAAAATTTCAGTTCATGCCGATATTAAAAAGACGTTTGAGATAGCCGAAGAATACCCTCTATTTGTTTCAGAATATCAAAAAAAAGAAATAATTTGCCGTAATGAAAAAAGTTCTAGAGTAAGAATTACAAATATTTTTTTGGTCATTCCTTTAAGCTGGGAAGGGGAAAGTGTTAAGGAAAAAAATCATAAAATTAACTGGATTCAGACTCGAGGTCTCTTAAAAGGTTTATCTGCAGAGTGGCTTTTTTTTTCAAGAGAAAAAAATTTAACAGAAGTAATTATTAAGGGTGTCTATAAAGGAATAGGTGTCCGTAGGTATTTTGTTCAATTTATAGCACCTCTTTTAATATCTAAGACGACAAGGAAAATTCTTCACGCACTTAAAAAAGCAGCAGAGGAATCGAATTGGAATATTTCTTTAAGATAAGCGGTCTCGTTTCGTTGCTTATTAATGGAGGATTAGGGCTATTCGTCTATTTCAAAAATCCTAAAAATCATTTAAATATTCGATTTTGCGCATTCAGCTTAAGTATTGCTTTTTGGAGTGTCGGTTCCTCTTATGTAAATTTGATTTCTGAACCATCTGCTGCTTTGTGGGCTCTAAGACAATCCTACGTGTTTGGTTCATTCTTACCCGCACTTTTTTTACATTTTGTCCTGACATTTACAGGATGGCAAGAAAAGTTTAGAAAACTATTGGTTTTTAGCTATTTGTTTTCGTGTATCCTTGCCGTATTTGCCTTGACTCCTTATTTTATAGCAGGAGCTGTTCCCCTCAAGAACTATAATTATCTAGTCGACTCCCCCGGTCCATTTTATGTCGCATTCGCAATTTTTTTTGTGGCAATCGTTTTTGGAACTCTAATCATTTTGTTATTCTTTCAAAAAAAAGCGACCCTTCGACAAAAGCTCCAACTGAGATTTATCTTCGCGGGATATCTTTTTGCGTCGTTTGCCGGATTGGAGTATTTTTCTGCTGTTTTTAAGATTCTAAAACGCCCACCGCTTGATGACTATTCTTTAATCGTCACTTTTATTCTTATGTCGTATGCAATTGTTCGACACCGGTTAATGGACATTGAAGTTATTATCAAGAAGACTTTAGTGTTTGCGGGTCTTTTCACCGCAGCATTTGGAATATTTGCTTTTACGACACTACTACTACCCGACTTAATGAGTGCTCATCTTAGTAACCGCTCTACTAGAATCATTTCGGTTGTTCTTAGTACTCTTTTGATAATATTTGGACATGATCCTCTAAGAAAACTGCTCGTCCGTTTAACTGATCATTATCTGTTTCAGAAAAAAGAGAGTTTCAAAGTTATTCTTAACCGACTTTCTCAAAATGTTATTGCAACTCTTGATTTAGAACAGGTCGGTAAAAAAATCGTAGAGACGTTAAAGGATTCTTTAAGAGTTGAATCTGGGGCCTTAATTATTAAACGTGAGGACAGCGAAGAGTTTTATATTCTTGACGCATTCAATATAAAACGAGAAAAAATCCGCTACGAAGAAAATGATTTTCTTGTGGAGTTTTTTGAAAAGCATAATGAAATTGTAAATTATGAAGAAGAGCATGCAAAAGGCAGTATGCCTATTTTGCTCTCGTCCAGACTTGAAGAGCTCAACGCTATTCTTTGTATCCCATTGTTGACTCCTGAAGGATTAATCGGAATTTTATCATTGGGCAAAAAGAAGTCAGACGAACAATTCAGCCAAGAAGAGCTTGAATATTTTCCAGCCTTATCTGGCCAAGTGGCTATTGCTTTAAGCAACAGCAGATATCTTGAAGTTCTGAAAAAAAGTAGAGCTGATTTTGCACAACAAGCAAAAATGGCAACCATGGGAACTCTTGTATCGGGTATAAGCCATGAAATTCGAAACCCGCTTGCTATTATTAGATCGGGAGCTGAGGTGATTAAATTCAATAAAAAGACGGGCGTATACGATAAACTTAACAAGGAAGAATTTGAGAAAATCGTTCTCGATACGAATGAAAAAATTCTAGAAGCGGTCAAGCGAGCGGATGAAATTATCAAGCGAATATTAACTTTTTCAAGAAAGCCAGGTGAACTAAAAATTGAAGAATTTCCATTAGAGCAAGCTGTTGAGGGAGCCATTACATTAGTGAGCTATCAATTCAGCGTTCTGGGCGTTGAAATAAAAAAGGAGTATGCGCCCAAACTGCCGCCTGTTTGGGCTGATAAACAGATGATAGAAGAATGTTTATTCAATGTTTTAGTGAATGCAAGACAAGCGATGGTTGATGGTGGTACCGTTTTTATAAAGACGTGCCGACATAATTCAGGGGTAGAGTTATCTATCCAGGATACGGGCACTGGTATGTCAAAAGAAGTCATAGATAAAATATTTGATCCGTTTTTTACAACTAAAGATACCACGAGAAATCCGGAGCCCACCGTTAAAGGCACCGGTCTGGGCCTTTTTCTGGTAAGAGAACAGCTGAAGAGTATTGGTGGCAGAATTACGGTTGAAAGCGTACAAGGTGTCGGATCGATTTTTCATTTCTTTCTTCCAGTAAGAGAAGTATCTGAACAGGTGAGTGGCTGATATGAAACATGCTCATGTGCATATTTTAATTATCGATGACGAAAAAGATTTGAGCTGTATGTTGGCAAATTTTTTTACTGATTATGCCAAATTGACGTGTGTCCCATGTTTTAACGGGGAGCTCGGAATGTCACTTGCGCTCGAATTCAAACCGGATCTCATCCTTTTGGATTTGATTATGCCAGACGTTCACGGTGATGAAGTATTGAGACGTTTAAAGCCTTTATTGCCAGAAACAAAATTTATTATCACAACAGGCTGGCCTGACAAGTACGTGAAAGAAAATTTAATGAATGAAATGGAAGTATCTGGTTATTTTGAAAAACCCGTGGGCCTTGAAGAGCTTTCTTCAAGAGTATTTGAACTTTTAAACGTCGATATTAAAAGACCGGAGAATTGATAATGGTAGAGCAAAATTTTAAAGGAACACTACTCGTAGTTGATGATGAGACAAACATTCTTTTTTTTCTGTCCCAAATCTTTTCTCCAAAAGGATACAATACAATTACTGCTCGTACCGGAATTGAAGCTATGAAATATCTTCACGAATTATCAGAAAAAGTAAGCCTTGTTCTTTTGGATTTAGCGATGCCAGAGATGGATGGTATCCAAGTGTTAAAAGCAATTCGAAGGGATTACAAAGATTTGCCGGTAATTGTGCTGACCGGTTATGCTGACAAGAAAGAGCAAGTAGAAGAAATCGGTATTGAAGGGTTTCTGGTTAAGCCTTACAGCTTAGAAGATCTATACAACAAAGTTTCTGCAATTATAGAACAAAAGGAGTTCAAAGAATCGTCATCTGATGTTGAACCAAATCTCATCATATCAGCAAAAGTTTTAGTCGTGGACGATGAAAAAGAGATTTGTGAACTTATTGCGGATGGTTTGCAAATGTTAAGTCCAAATGTCGACTTTCAAGTAAAAGTAGCAAAATCAGGAGAAGAGGCTCTTAGAATTGCTAGGGAATTTGATCCGGATATCGCCATTGTAGATATCAAAATGCCTCATATGTGGGGAGATGAGCTTATCAGTCGCTTTAAAAAGGGCGAGGCTCCTTGTCCTAAAGATTTTATCGTTTTTACCGCGGTTGATGACCATCAGCAAAAAACAAAAGCTACAGACACAGGTTATAAATTTCTTCCAAAGACGGCAAAACTTGAAGATTTAATCGAAGTTCTCAAAAAGACTTGTGTTAAACTCAATTTGGTGAAAAAGAAAATTAGTAAAGTGCAGGGTACGTGACAATAATAACCCGTGCTTCTTTCGAATCAATGTTGCTGATCCTGTGCGGATATTGAGCGTCAAATGAAAGAAAACCATTCGCCGGTACTCTTTCGGTTTTTTCCTCACAGCTGAATTCAAGCGTTCCTGATTCAACAAACATTCCGACGATTAATCGCTCAGGAAATTTCCATTTCTTTAGAACTTTCAAAGGCTTAAGTTTCATAATTCCAACGAAAAAATCTCGCGATCGCGTTCCTGGTCTGCTAAGAGCCTCAATTGAGAAACCGTGCAATCCGTAATCAATGGAAGGTCTGTCAGTACCTGTGATGTAAAATGTCGATGGATGTTCAAAAGTAGCTCGCTGTGCTAACTCGCCAAATGATATTTGAAAGGCATCCGCAATTTTAAGAAGCTTATCACCGGAAGGATCTTTTACTCTTTGAGCAATAATGTTGATCAAGTGTTTTGAATTGATCCCAGCTTCTTTTGACAGCCACTGAATTGAATGATCTTCGCCCAGTTTTTTTCTTGCCTCAAGAAGAGATTTGATAGCCAAACCCCAGAGCGGCCTTCCTTCTTTTCGTGGGAATGTTTGCTGATCGCCTAAGTCTTTGCTAATTTCCTCGTACATTGGTCACCTACCTCAAAAGTTTTCTTTGCAAACTATAAGGTTCGTTTACTCCATATCATAAGAATACACGGTAAATTTTAGTTTTTCAAATAAACCTTTTTACACTTTAAATAAACTATAGCCCCGAGCCTTGACGGTCATACGCCGAATCAGGCATATAGCTAACAGGTGATAGAAAAATGAAACAGATACTTGAACCAGGAAAAATCAGTTGGAAAGGGATCGAATATACAAAAGATGATTTTCAAAGAATACATAACATCTCAGAGGATCTCTTAAGGCTGCTAAATGATTTTTCTAGGGTTAGGCGAGATAGTAGAGAAAAGCTTGCGAAGCTGGCTGTTGAAATATCTTACGCGCTTGCTCGTTATGCGAGAGAAGTATCGGATCAAGCCTTTGTTGATGCATTTCAGGCCTCCGTAGCGCTTCAATGCTTCCTTAATACAGGAAATGAAACAGACCAGTTAAGAGCTAAGTTGCATTTGGATAACGTTCGTAAAGAATTGTGTCTTGATGATTTATTTGGATCGACAAACGAAATAAAAAGTGATGATCAGAAATAATAATACATCGTTCTTTAAACTAATTAAGTAATAAATCGATAAGGCAAAACAATCGAAAGATTGTGACGCAAAGTTACAGGTCTAAATCCCGGATGGGATACGACGGCTGAACCGCCGATAAAATGGTGGTTCAGCCGTTTTTTCTTTTAGTTGAATGATCTGAAAGGATGATTAATACGAATATGTATCTCAATTTTTTAGATAGTTCAGAAGTAATTTATTTAACTCTCATCTTGAAAGCAGTTCGAGAGGAAAGACCTGTATCCGAAGTACTTGCTGGTTTCGTTGAAGTAAACAGAGTCTCTGATTTAATGCGAAAGATCCAAAAATTCGGTGAAAATAAGCTAGAACACCCCATATTAAGTCTTGCATTAGAAAATATGGAAGAATTCTTAAGAATTAATTACAAAGATCGGATTCAATAGGAGGAAAAACAAATGAATAAGAAATCATTAAAAAGAAAATGTCTTTGGAATATTAGAAAGTACCAACGTTGGCTCAGAATCTATATGAAACGTGTCCGGTTAACCGAAGCCGAAATCGGCGGCGAACTTCAAGCTTGTTAGGTCTTGGAGGCAATATTTTTAAGTTCTTTAATAATTATTAATGAGGCGATCCTTGGTTAAGGGTCATTTTCCGGGCGGAATTTGAGCCCTTAGCCATTGCCTCAGAATTGAAATAAAGATTGTACTAATCAGGAAGTATTTAAAAATTCCGCCCAATAAATTCCGCCCCGGAAAGCGCCATCCTCAGTTTGAGGATAATTCAAAACGCTTTCTTAATTGGTTCACCCATGAACAGGACGGAATTTGTTTTAAGAAGAAGCAGTACAATTCTTAGATGTGTAGCAGCTGTTCTTATATTTACTTATACTTCATTTGCAATCATTCCCCAAGGCTTCTCGCAAGCTGTTGCTCCCGAGACACAAGTTCAGAGNGAGGTTCCACAAAAGCCTCTTGAACAAATCGTTAACGAGCCTATCCCAGTAACAGAATCTCAGCAGGATTCGATCGATTTTCTTAAAGACGACTCTCCACTTAAAGCCGCAACATCTGATGAAAAAACTGAACCTGTTCAAATTGAAACCACAAAAGATGAACATTCACCAGACACTCATTCTTATGAATATGAACGCTACGATTTTAAAGATGCCGTTGACCTCCTGCGGCCTGAATATGCTTCAGCTGTCATCGTTAAGAATTTGAAAGAAGAAGATTTGAAAAATCTTCTTGATCTGCCGCTTGAGACCGGAATTTTGGTTTTAGACGGTGAAATCGTTCTTTTTACCTCTGGTAGTAAAGACGAGATCGGTGTGCTTCCCGCGGTAAAGGCGCTTGTCGAAAAAGCGACTTTTATGTCCCACACTCATCCGACCGCCTTTTCTGAAGAAGGCCCCACAAGTACAGACTTAGAAGAAGCTGTTCTTGCACCGGGCGAGGAATATGTGATTTCCCATAAAGGAGTCTACACTTATAACCACGACGGAATCTTATCTGACGGAGAACCTCATTCCTATGATTGGTACCTGGATAAATTAAATGAAGCGCTTCATGCTTCCCAAAAAGAAAGTAACCAGGTTGAGGCAAGAGCAGACCTTAATCAGTTTATCGTAGAACAAGACCGTTATAATTCGGCCACGGAAGAAGAAAAAGAAATTCTCAGAAGAGGTGGAACATGGACTTATAACTCAAGCGTATCAACTACTTATCTTAAAAACATTTCCGGGACAACTTATCCTTCAAAGGTTGCAAGTTCAAGCGCGGGGACTACATTTACTTATAATTCAACTACAAGCCAATATAATCTCGGCTACAGCGTTCCTAATGTAAGTGATCTTTCAGGGCTGAGCATATCTTTTGACAATCCAGCAACTACTACAACCGTTGAGACTAAGGATCTTTCTACTTACAGCTACATTATATTGGGTCTAATAGGGCCGAACGCAACTGTGCGAATGGATGTTAGTGATATTAACGGCGTCCGGGATTCTTTTACTCTTACTGATATATCAAATACGACCGAGCGTTTCTGGCAGATCAATGTTTCAGCTATTGCCTCAGTCGATAAAACAAAAATCAAATCCATTGAATTTTATGTTTATCAAGCCAACACGACCTCAACCACCCGAACGGGAACCCTTTCGATTCATTTAGATGAATATGATATGACGCCTCCGGCTCAGCCGGTGATTACTTCAACGGTACCTTATGCAACAGGAGCAAGTACGGTTGCAATCTCTGGAACAAAACTTTTAGATTCTACGATCTTAATTACAGGATCTTATTCAGGCTTAACTTATCCGACTTCTACAACCTGGTCCGCAAGTTTTACGCTTCCTTCAGAAGGAAATAATTTATTTACCATTACTCAAAGAAATGGCATTGGCGTTCAAAGTCTGCCTGTCAATTTAACTATTATAAAGGATACGCTTGCACCAACCGGCACAATCAATATTAATTCAGGGGCAACTTACGCTTCTTCATCAACGGTGACATTAAATCTTTCGGGAACTGACACAGGATCAGGAATCGACA
>JGI1358J11329_10001158_pt1 | contig 22030 bp, 25 predicted proteins | sample Subgroupgradi54m_FD_11329 | JGI IMG/M metagenome (IMG submission 11329)
CGCGGGTGTCGGCAGAGATGCTCTTGGCGGCTTCGCCGATGATTTCCAACAGACGGATCAACGCCAGCGTGAGCTGTTCGTCCTGCTCGACCGTCGCACGCGTGCGACCCTGGATGAATTGTTGAGCCTTCCGGGCGGCGTCCAGCATGTGGTGGAGCCGAACCGCATCCTCACGTGTTGGCATAGAGGACTTCTGCTTCGGCCAACACGTCGTTGCGGAAATACCGGCTCAGAAAGCCCGGAGTATTCAGATCGACCTTGCGTCCAAGGAGTTCGGAGAGTTCATCCTGCATCGCAAAAAATGCCAGCCCGACGCGTTGATCTGGCTCAAACTCGACGAGAACATCCACATCGCTGTCCGGTCGGAAATCCTCCCGGAGCACAGAGCCAAACAGCGCCAGCTTCTGGATGTGGTGCCGCCGACAGAAGTCCGTGATCGATCGACGATCAATAGCAATGTGTGGGCTCATGCGTCTTCCTTCTCAGCCGTTAAGATACCACACTGCTCACCGGAAGCAAAGCTGGGGAGAGCCTCTCTGTCTGACATGCTGAGCGGGGCTCGGCTTTCTTGAGCGATGGCCTGCCTGACCTGGACGATACAAAGAACTTTCAGACTCAAGGTTCAGATCGGGCCAGCCAGACGGAACGACTCCCCGGGCAAATAGTGTCAGACCATCCCCTCCCCTCTCGCCCCTGCCACCCCAAGGCAATCGGAGCCATGAGGTCCGATCCTGTCCAACCATTGTACCCTCCCCTGGCTGGATGAGTTTCGCAACTGGTGCGCGAGCCGGGATCCCACCGAGCTAGTAGCTGGCAGTTTAGTTTAGCCTAAGCTCTACAAGGCCATCTCGATTACCATTCTTCCAAAGCTCTCTTCATTACGATTAAATCCAAACGAATACCCCAGCTTGAGCGTGAGGTCATGCGGGAACGCGAACCAGATCTGGGGCACGACCGCATCGTCATGCGAATGCGTGTTGTAGCGGAGCTCGGCGCCCAAGCGGAGCAGCTGCGTCGCGTTATACCGGAGGCCAACCGAGGGAACAAACGCGAGCTGGCCGGATCTGACAAAAATCTCTTCTGGCAGATTCAGCGTGCAGTTCAACTGCGCAAAGTCCTTCGAGAGGATCAGGCGAGGCTCAAGTGCTGGTTGTTGCCGTCCCTCGGCATCTCGTTCCGTATTCGCCTCAGCGGACACCGCGATGTCAATCGGCTTGTCCCCTTCCTCAAAGAACCGGTACCGCGTTTCGAGGCGTCCGGACTCGAACGTGATGCCTTCGTGTCGAGCATCCCTGATCGAGCCGCGGGCATCGAGCATCCAATGATCAGTGACCCCGTATTCCACCGCCACGCTGTGCCGAAAGAACCCATCGTGGTGCGTGGAATCTGCTTCCCGCTTTGAGCCGGTGTCCAGCCAGTACTCTGGTTCGAGTTCTCCTTTTTCAAGCGTCACGTACACCAGCGTCTCATCGAGGAAATCCTCGCGGTGCGCCCAGGCGCAGGGACTGACGCCGAGGAGGCAGCCGATGAGCGACACGACGAAGCACGCCCTGGGCCGCGCCCCATGCACGGGGGGGATCCGGCGCTCCTTGAGAAAGCGGTGGTGGCAATTGAAGGCAGAGGACATCTGTTTTCTCACTATGGGTGGTGCTACGCCACAACTTACGGTAGCACGGTGGAACCGAATGAGGACGTGGAACGACCGCCCCGTTCAGGGGCAAGGCATCACAGGCGGTAGACGCAGAAGAGGTGCAGGAGATCCGGTGGATGGCGTACGGGAAGCCCCTGGCCGAGCAAGACCGATGCGCTGGCCTCGGTCAGGCGAGCCGTCTGCAGAGACGGATTCGTCACACTGGAGAAATCATGAGGAGGAGTCTTCGAGAGATGCAAGGGAGGTATCGGATGGACCGTGGCATCAACGGAAACGTTCAGGACATGCGCGGGAACTTGGTCATCGTCATCGGTAGCACTCCACGGATGTCCCCAGACATCGTCGAGTAAGTGGCAACTCAAGAACACCACCCAGGCGGTTGCGATGGACAAAGCGGTTATTTGCGTGAGCCGATTAGACGGGATTCTCATGACGCCCAATTATATGCCACAGGTCCTGTAGAAAGCTATGGTCATGTGCGCAGACGCCGTCTGCATCATTGTGTATAACCCATCCAGTCAACCGGAGAGTCAAGCGCAAAAAAACGGGCGGCTTTCACCGCCCGAAACGAACTCCCCTTCGTGTACTCATTTAGAACCTGGCTGACCCTACCGCCGTGGGAGCGGGAACCCGCCCTTTACTCCCTCTTCCACCCAGCTGAGGCTACGACCCAAGCACGCTACTTGCCAGCGGCCCAATGAATGGGGGAAGGTCACTCGGCCCTGAAGCTGGCTCAGGCTCTTGGAACCTTCACGCTCACGGTGAAGTTGGAGCGGCCTGCCAGATCAGCTCGTGGAGGGAGTCACCTGGGGTGAGGAGCGTCAGTTCTTTCTGGGTGAGAGCCGGATCAGAAAAGGCCCTGCTGTCCATCGCCTATTCCGTGAGTTCTGGCGCCCAAAGCACGCGATCGGGTACAGCCGGAAGCCAATGGTCGCGGCCAGGTGGCTGCTGCACCGCTCGATAACTGACCGAGTAGAGGCCGTCCTCGTGAGTCACGACTTTGAAAACTCGGTATTCGTCGACATTAACCGATGCGTTCCGCTCTACATCGAACGGATCGTAACGATAGCGTGTCATGCCCATGACGACCTCAAAGGGCCAGCCATCGATCTCCGATAACACTGGCTCAATTTGGCTACCGCTTGCCAGCGTGTAGAGATGGGCGCCCCGCTTCAGGCGTGACAGGAAGGGCGCGTAGGTGGGAGGCAGTTTGACGGCTTCCCAGTGGTGGGCAGCTACACCTGAGACTACTTGCGCCTCAACGAGCTCACCGAAGTACGGATGCTTCTGGCTCATCAAACTCAAGAGTACCCGATGCGGCAACAGCGTCAAGAAGCCACTTCAAGCCCCTAGACGAATTCTCTTACTTCTGGCGGTTGCTCGGATGCGCTTCACGTACTCACTCTGACGCTTCATGCCGCACCTTGTGCAGGGCCTTGGTTAGAGCGCTCTTGCGTAACCCCACCCGTTTCGCGTAGCGGCGGCTGTGCCGGATTAAGGCCTGAAAGGCCTGCCGCTTGGGCAACTGGGACTTCTTCCACATGCGCCGCTTGACCTCGCGGCCGATCGTGAGCGCATCCTGTTCGGTCAGCGTGCTCCGCGAGAGCAACTGCTGCATCTGCTCAAGGACTCGCATCTTCTCCACGATGGCTTGTCGGGCCACCCCGGACCAGTTGATGTTCGGAAAGCGGCTCATCTTGGCCCTCAGCTCGTCCGGGATCGATAGGGTCAGGTTCATTATTACCCCACCATATTGTAAGAAAAGAGACGGTTCACGCCAGGGTATAGTGCCCTGATTTTTTCGTGCCCACGCGCCGCACCAGCCCCGCGGCCAGCAACGGGTGAAGCAGATCCATCGCACCCTGCTTGGAGACCTTGAGGGTTTGCCAAATCTCTCGAGGCGTCATGCTCTGGTGATCGCGAAGCAAATTGAGAAGTCGCTCTTGCTTGGGACGGAGCAGGAGCGGCGTGCCCCGGCGGTCAGCCTTCAGACGCTCGATCCGCAACCACACGCGATCAAGCGTGCGGTGGATACCCTCGGCGACGTACTCCAGCCACGCGGACACATCGCCCCCTCGCTCACGAACCGACTGTAAGGCTCGATAGTAGCGCGGACGATCCTCCCAGTAGTGCTCATCCACCGAGAAGATGTGGTGGCTGTCGAAGCCGCGCCGATACAGCTCCCACAACGCCAGCATGCGTCCGGTGCGGCCATTGCCATCGGTGAACGGATGGATGTCTTCAAAGCGGAAATGGATAATCGCCGAGGTGATGACCGGCGACCACGGCGCCGAGTCACCGTTCCACCACTCGAGCAACTCGCGCATCAGGCCGGACACCTCGTGCGGCGGCGGAGGCAGATGGCGTCCGACCCGCACGCCGACGTGGCGATACCGTCCGGCCACGCCTTGATCCATCACGCCTCCGGCAATCATGCGATGGAGCGTCAGGACATCATCGTGGGTGATGGGGCGTTTGCGTGAATGACGCTCGATGAACCGCAGCCCTGCAAAGTAGTTCAGCACTTCCCGCTTGGCTCGCTCGGCCGTGACCGTCACGGCACGTCCTTCTTCAATCGCCCGCACCTGTTCTAAGGTCAAGGGGTTGCCCTCGATGGCGGTGGAGCTGTGGGTGTTCCGCACGCGCGCGTCTTTCTGGAGCGCCGGAATCCACGGCACTCGCACCGTCGCCGCGAGGATCTGCTCCCGCAGCGCGGTGATCCGCTCGATGGTGGCCAGCAGATGCGCGGTGACCGTGAACTGGGGTTGGTACGCCATGAAGACAGTCTACAAATCAGTCAAGTATAAGTCAAGTTATTAGTCAACTGTCCTCGACACGGGAGGCGTCGATGACGCCGGGCGCAACTTGGGCTGCGGTCCGAGGCTCCATGGCTAGATCTTCATGCGCTCCTTGCGCAGAAACTCGGCGGCTTCTTTGCCGCGCGTGGGATGTTGAAAAAGATCCAGATAGAGCTGCGTGTTGCACACCACGGGCAGCTGCTCAATCATCTGCCGATGCTGCAAGACCCCCTCATCGTAGGGCGTAATCACATGGACGGTGCCGCCGAACTCGATACGCTCAAGCTGCATCGCGGGTTTCTTGCGAACTGAGCCTACATGCCACCAGTGCCGACGCGATCTGGGAACAAGACGAACGGTCTTCCGCGGTACGGCTGGATACATCTTCTGCCACCAGTCCCACACTCTTCGGAAGACCTCGCCGATCGCTTTTACGATGTTAGCAAGTTGATCCAGCATGAGTCGATGCTTCTCTAATGTGACAAAGCTGAAGAATTCTCTCGCAGGCTGATACCATAGCCCTCGCCTGATTGATGCTCATTGGCACGTGTTCACCCTTTGGATGGACTAGTCTCGCCCTATTTTTCCCTACAACAGCCCACGGCTCTACACCTTCAGTTACGCGTTCATACAGCAAGGTAATCGCCTTCTTCTCCGAGTCGTTCAAGAGCTGTAGCACGAGTGCTAATTTTGACCGGATGGAGATGATTTCAAGATACTTCAGTACCTGCTCATCCCCATACCCCGCAAGCAATCCTGCGATCCGGTAGGCGTAATTCAAGGCGCCCTCAATAGCGACCGAACACAAGATCATGGTACATACGGTCTTGCTATCCCCGGAGCCAGGGATGGTGATCCGTTTCGCTAGGTCCTTTGCTTCCTCCAAAACCCCCCACGAAATATCATAGTGATAGATTTCTGTATGCGGCAGCTTGATATGGAAGAGCTGTATCGAGTTTAGATCGCTCCCTGAACGACCATAAGACCAACGCACTTGTAATATTTGTTGAGTCTTCTCCAGGAAAACTTGAGCGCTTGTCGAAAGATCGCGGCTCTTACAGCACTTGGCCACACTTCTGGCCTTCGCACTCATTTAAATAGGCTTTTCTCCACGAAGCCGTAGAAAGCTGATTTCCTCTCCTAGTCGAGTCGATTTCCACGGCCAATCTTCGTGACTGAGATTCGTCATTTGCTTGGCGGTCCAATGCTCAAACCGTCGGGCAATGGTTTCGAGATGATTGAGCTCTTCCCGAGTAAAGACAGAGGCATCCGGATCCTCCAAAGGTAGGTACCGTTCCTGGTCGTAATTGACCACCTTGGTTTTCTCAACCCGAATAGCCCCTCGCTTTTCCAAGCGCTGAAGGGCTTCGAGCGCATGCTTCGGCATGGGACCAAAGGGTTTTGCCACGTACGCATCACCCGTGATGGAGGCTCCGGTTTTCTCCAACCATTCATAGTCTGTGTAGTAGAGCAGCTTCATGAGTTTGGTTCTGCCGAGAAACCGGTTGTTGACCTGCTGCAAGAAGTAGAGGATGACCGCTTCTTGCCGCACCGGCTGGTACTCAACATTTCGCTGAGCACTAAATGCCTCAATATCGAGTGACACATTCAAAGCCTTTGCGACTTCAGCAAGGGTATGAATGCTGGCCCCTTGGTACTCGGCAATCTCATACTTGTGCACCATAGGTTGCGAAACGTCGAGGTGCTTCGCCAATGCTGCTTGTGTCATGCCAGAGGCGACGCGCGCACGAATGAGGTAGGTACCAATCTCCGAAACATCCTGTGGGCGGAACGCCCCAGGCCCATCCTGTTTGAGGCGGTCGTAGTCTTTGACCTGTTCCTCAAGCTCCCTAATCTGACGCTGGGTAATGGTCTCAAAATTCCGAGCGCCCTCCGCCCCATGCTTTTGTCGGACTCGCTCGATTTGTGCCCTCAAGCCCTCAATGCGCTTGATGGTCTTCTGTCGCTGATCGTCACTCTTGAGCAGGAACATTGCGCTCACCTCCCTCCAGGATTAGTTTGACGATTCCCTTTGCCTTTGGCGGCTGCTCTTTCGTATGACCGAAAAACACATCCCATGCGGCCTGGGACATCTCCCCTGACTGATCGGTATACGCTGGCCACATGTCCATTCGATAAGTCGCCTTCCATTCTTCCTGGTGTTCGGCCATCTCGGTTTCAAGTGCCGACCCTACCGTTGTGAGGACGTAACCGTCAATGTCCCCCGGTGAGGGCTTGGACGTCGTAAAACTACCGTTCAGGTACACTTCGCGTACTCCAAGCGCCTTCAACCGCTCCACCACCGGCTTCAGCCCCTGCTCGATCAGGTCTTGCCGTTTCGACGAAAATCCTAACTTCTGCACCAGCTCCTCCAGGCTCGCGGGATGGATCTCCGGAGGCAGGAGGCCGTACTGATTGAAGGGAGGAATCGGCACTTTCAAGCCCTCTATGCATATAACCTGTAGTTATTAGCTTACATCGCTATGGACGCTCTTGTCAAGCACCAGATGGGCTATCCACTACTCTCGGTAGCACAAATGGTTAGAACAATAAACCCAGACCTGCAAGGGCCTGGGTTTCCGGAACACGAGCTCCCGGGGGAGTACTACATTCTACTCACAGCGCTCGTTCTTTCTTCTTTTCCTCAAGGAGGAGCTGCAGGGCTTTCCCGCCGGTTCCAAGGAAGCCCGCCATGCGCTCGAAGTACCTCGGCGTGAGGGGCGTCAGCACGATCTCGTCGTCTCTCGCCTCAAAGTGCATGCGCGTTCCAGGCTCGATCTGGAACATGGCGCGGATCTTCTTTGGGATGACGACCTGACCTCTCGTGCCGACGATGGAGGATTCCATGCTCTCTCCTCAGGACTACCCGTGATTTTGACAAGAACCTGAGCCCCTTGCCGCACGGTTTGCGTCACAAGGGGCTCAGGTTCGAGTCAAGAATGGCTCCCCTAAGTTCCCGGAGTACTAACCGCCTCTCTGGAATCGCGGAACCCGAGGTCTGGTTCCGTATCGTTCACATAACCCTTGAAAATACTGACGGTTTCGTTGCCTACCGCGAACAGACCGTTGAAATTGCCTTAGGGCCTCATGGTGCCTTCGAAAACGGCAATATTGGTATCTTAACACGCCAGGTGCCCGCTGGCCAGGTCGTCAGCGCTGTCCCGCCACCCCGAGGCAAGCCTAAACCGCCCAAGGCACCGAGGATACCACGGGCGATTGAGTTCCTCCGCAAGGCCCTTGAGTGGCAGGCGCTCCTTGAGGCCGGCGAGATCAAGAGCCAGGGCGACATCGCCCAACGGGAGGGTATCAGTCGGCCTCGAGTGAACCAGGTCATGAGCCTGCTACGGCTGGCCCCTGAGATCCAAGAGCAGCTCCTGCGCCTGACGGACCAGCAGGCGATCCGCTTCCTCAGCGAGAACCGCCTGCGCCCACTGACTCAGATCCACGACCCGCAGCGTCAACTCGAGGAGTTCCAGAAGCTCCTCGCGCAGATCCCTTCGTAGGTGGATTTCGTTCCAATTCCCATCTGCAACCATACTTGCGTTTGGTATAACTATGTGCTATTGTAGTTGCACATGGTAAACCTGGTCAAGCGCCACTATTGGCTCAAGGCGGTCGAGGAGGCCTGGAAGCATCGCTCGGTTATTTGGCTCTCCGGGGTGCGGCGCACTGGCAAGACCTCGCTCTCGCAGAGCTTGGACGGGGTAGAGTATTTTGACTGCGAACTGCCCCGCGTCCGGCGGATGCTCGATGATCCGGAAGGCTTCCTGGCCAGCGTTAGCGGCAAGCGGATCATTCTCGATGAGATCCATCGCCTGCGAGCACCCGCTGAGCTGCTCAAGATCGCCGCCGACCATTATCCCAAGCTCCAGGTGCTCGCCACCGGCTCCTCAACGTTAGGCGCGTCCCGCAAGTTCAAAGACACGCTGACCGGACGCAAAGCCGAGCTCTGGCTGACGCCGATGATCCTTGCGGATCTCAAGGATTTCCACCGCGAAGCACTGCCGCACCGCTTGCTCCACGGTGGTCTGCCCCCCTTCTTTCTCGCACAGACGGCGCCGGACCGAGACTTCCAAGAATGGATGGATGCCTATTGGGCGAAAGATATCCAGGAGCTCTTCCGCCTGGAGCGCCGCTATTCGTTCCAGAAATTCGCCGAGCTGCTCATGGCTCGCAGCGGCGGGATCTTCGAGGCCAATAAGTTCACGACCGAGTGTGAGGTCAGCCGGCAGACGATTTCGAACTACCTGCGAGCGCTGGAGGCAACGTTTGTTGCCCACATCATCCGCCCATTCAGCACACATCGGGCGACCGAAATCGTCGCCGCGCCCAAGGTCTACGGATTTGACACGGGCTTTGTCTGTTACCATCGGGGGTGGCATGAGCTACGGCCGGAAGATCTCGGCCTGTTATGGGAGCACTTCGTCCTGAACGAGCTGCACGGCCAACTCCAAATCAGGGACATCCGCTACTGGCGCGACAAGCAAGGCCATGAGGTCGATTTTATCTTAGCGGACCGCAGCGGACCGCCAACCGCCATCGAGTGCAAATGGTCTGCCTCACACTTTGATACCACCAACCTTCGAGCCTTCCGCCGGCTGTATCCCAAAGGACGGAACCTGCTCTTCGCGCAAGACGTTGACCGTCCCTATGAGCACAAAGATCAGCAGGTCACCGTTGAGGTGCTCCCGTTGTCGGAGGTCAGGAATGCCACCGCGAGCTTTGGAAGCTGGGCCCGCACGGGGAAGTGAGGAATGAGGAAACGCCGCGAAAAGCCGCTGAGTGAGACGAACCCATACTTTCGGGATCCAAAACTGCGGAGGAAGATGATGCTGGTGACCGCTGCGTCGTCGTCAGCGATCGAAGGGATCCACGTACCTCAGAAGGTCATCGCCAAGGGCCTTCGCCCAGGCTGGAAACCGCGGCGCCCGAGACGCAGCAGCTAGATTCGGCTCTGACTTGGATTCAGCCGATCACGGTACTGCCCTTCGAGCCGACGGGCTTCCGTTTCGCTTGTCGTCGGTCTGTATCGGAAGGATGTAACCCCTCGCTTGTTGCTCACTTGCTGCCGAATCCGCTGCTGGAGCCTGCCAGCTCCGGCACTGCCCACGTATTTGCTCCCTGAACGCCGGTTCAGAACGTAAACACCGGATTGATTCGGGACTGCTAAGAGATTCTTCTCGGTTGCCCGTCTTATCTGACTCAGTCTTCCCGCCATCACGTCACCTCCGTTCGAGTTCACACACGTTGCGCGTCACACCCAGAGATCGGTCAATCTGATCTGGTCGAAGTTCAGCCGCCGCTCGATCACATCTCCGGAGACCTGAAAGCGGGTGGCCACCATATCCACGATAAGAGCCTTTGCGAAATCCGATTCCTTGGTCACGCTTTTTGCTTTCACCTGTCTCGCAGCAGCTTTGACTTCGCGCTGCAATGCATCGGATGGCACAAGGACCAAACCTGCGAAGCTGTGGGCCTGCCACTCCAGACGGCTCAGCTCCAGGTCGGGAAAGGTCCGCACAAACCGCTTCCACTCATCCACGCCGCGGAACCGGTGCTCCCTGAACAGCTCGGCATGCAGGACCACGTGCCCGACTTCGTGGGCCAGCGTAAAGCGGTACCGCCCCGGCCGGTGCTCATAGACGTGCTGGTCGACAGAAATCTCATCGAGCGTGCTGGCCGTAAACCCGACAATCTCGAAGGCCTCTTCAAGGCCAGGCAGCGGTATGATGTCGATGTGAAGCTGAAACTCGATGATCTGCTCAATCGGCACTGGGAGTTGCTGCGCGGGGTGGTGTTTGGCCAAGAACGCTTCGGCATGACGTCGGAGCTGATCGTAGCTCAGATGTGGAACCGGCGGAGGAGGAGGAGTCACGACACCACCCGTCAGCTGCTCCGCACCTTCTTGACCAACTCATCAAGCTGCTTCTCGGTCAGGCGCTTGCCGCGGAGGGTTCGGAAGACCAGGGGCAGTTTCGCGACGACTTCCTCATCCTCCAGAAGGTCATCTGGCAGCCGACCCTTGGCGGCAGCCGCCAGGTCAAAGAAGGTATACCAACCAGCGCTGCCGGACTTGATCTCAAGGTGCTCGGCATACTCTGCCAACAGCTTCCGGTCCTGGGGAGGCGGCAGGAGGCCTCGCTCCAACCGGCTCAGGTTGCCAGGGTCCAGCTTGTGCTTGAGGCAGAACTCCCGAAGCGTCAGACCAAGTGCCTGCCGCTTCTCTTTGAAGAACTCGCCAAAGACCGCTGAGGTCTTCATATCCCCTCACCTCCTTCAGTTGTATAAACTATACAACACCTGAGGATTCTCGTCAAGATGGATGAGCCGGAGCGGGGGAGGGCGACTGCGGTGGGTCAATTGCCTGGGGCTACTTCTAGTCTCGCTCCTTCTTCTTTTCCTCAAGGAGGAGCTTCAGGGCTTTCCCGCCGGTTCCAAGGCATCCCGCCATGCGCTCGAAGTACCTGGGTGTGAGGGGCGTCAGCACAATCTCGCCGTGTCTCGCTTCAAAGCGCACGCGCGTCCCCGACTTGATGTGGAACATGGCGCGGACCTGCTTTGGGATGACGACCTGACCTTTCGCGCCGACGATGGATGACTCCATGTGTCAAACCTTGTTCCAAACGGCGAATAGCCGCTTCTTGTCCTTTTCCTCCTCCATGACGCTGATCTGCTTCTGAGCTTGATCCACGATCAATAACCCCTCAGCTTCGTAAACGGTATCATGTGGGGAAAGAATCGTTGGGGAGTCTTTCAGGTCAGTTACCAAAATCTTGTAACGACCCGCCCGATTCTTTATCTCGCCCGTAATGTGGATGCGCCGAGTTCTGTACTGCTTTTCGGATGAACGCGGAGCAAGGAAGCTGCTTCCCGCCAAGAGTTGGCTGAAAGCACTTGGTTGAACCTCGTATTGAGTATCTACCGTCGCTTCGAAAGTCCCAGTATCAACATTCAGAACAGCGGGAACATCACCCCACCTGTCGAGATGCCACGCTCCTGATATATTTACGGGCTTGCCATCGCCTGTGGGAGTGCAGTAGGCCCTTGAGTGTTCAATTCTGAACTGGCGAGCTTGCCTGGCGGCTTCCAGGACATCTTTTTCCTTCTTTTCTTCTTCCTCCAAGAGAGATTTCAGCCTGTTCTTGGCAACTCCCACATTCCCATGTACTGCCACATTCCTTGCGCTCAGCGCATCTGCATTTTTGAGAAGGTCTTCCGCTTGTTTGGCAAATCCTTCATTCAAATACTTGTCTGCCAAATTGGCGGCGGCCAGCGTTTCGTCTTTCTCAACTGCCCGCTCATAGCAGGAGACCGCCTTCGCTTTCATGCCCAATGCGTTATACGCAACGCCGAGATTATTCAGCGTAGTCGCGCCCTCCTGTATGCCGATAGCCCTCTTGTAGTGAGATAGAGCCAAATCCGTTTCACCCTGTTGCGAATATTTATATGCCAGGGAGAACCTGAGATCAGCATTGACGGGGTTGATGTCCAGAGCTTGCTCAGTGAACACGGAAAATAAATAGTTGTCCTTCTTGAGTTCGGCGATCTCAATGAGATTCTTGAATATGTCTTCGCAGTGATCTTTATGGGCGACGTTTGAGGCAGCTTCGAGGAGGAGATCAACGGCCTTGTCATAGCGTCTATCTCTTGCGTGTGCCAGAGCGATACTGCCAATAAAACCCACCTTTTCGGCAACATCCTGCGTCAATTCTACACATTCCAAAAGGACGGTTATCGCGGCATCGTACTTCTTGGCGAAGTTGTGGCAGAAGGCCAGTTGCTGAAGAACGCCAGCAGTGTGGTGTTGCTGGGCGAACGTTTCAAGTGCCCTCAGCGCAGACGAATCTCCTGCACAATACTTCCATCTCAAGATGAGGGCATCCCACCACTGAATCTTTTCTTCCGAGAGATTTGGTTTGATCTTTTGATCGTAAATCTCCTGCACTCGATTCATATCGCCGTTATCCTGCGCTTCAATTACTTCGGAAATGGCCTCTCTCCAAGTGGCAGAAGTATCTGTCTGTTTCTTGGTGCTGCCATCTTCCTCTTGCTTCGGCTGCTGTGCGGGTGGGACAGAAGCTGGGGTCGGTTCAGTGGCGGAGGGCGCGGCTTGTAGCGGCTGAAGCATTTGCAGTAGTTTCACAAACGCGGGACTCAGATCGCTTCGCTCAAAGAAAATCAACTCCTTGTCACCCTGAAGACCTGGAAACTTGTGAACACCTTGTTCGACCAGAAGGATTACTTGCTTGTTCTTGCCCAGTGCGTAGCCACTTTCTTGGATCACCCAGTTGGAAGTGGTGAACTTCAGTGGTTGGCTCTGTTTGGGCTGCCGTCTGAAACAGGGCCATGACGGAGGTTGTTGCTCTCCAATCTGCTCGTCCCTTGCAAAAATACCGATAAAAATATCGTTGGCATCAATGCGTTCCCGAATCTTGATGGAAACCGAATTGTTTTCTGGGCGCTCACCTGTCTCATAATCCACATTGGAGTTCTTGAGAAAGGCGAGAATCTTGTTCACCAAATCCTCGTCCTTCTCGGCGAAACTGTGGCCCACGAAGGCGTTCATTGTTCGCTAAGTTCTCCTGTAAAAGCTTTTGTTAGAAGGTTCTCAAGAAGCTGGTCGAGTAATTGGCGATTCTAATTCCTAGGAGGCGCCCCACATGTACCGGCCCAGATCGGCTTGGCGGACTATTTGGGCCGCCTCCAATTGCTATGATTTATCCTGCTAAAGTGGGCGGTCGAGACTCGCCCCGTTCTGAATCAGATACGTCAGGAAGGACCTGCCTCGGATGCTTAGCTCCAATCGGCCATCAGGGTGATCGAGAATGAGGCCTTGTGTTCGCAGGAACGAGAGCCAGGCGTTGAAATCGAATCGCCGATAGGCTTCCTGGTTCTGCAAGGCCGCCTCGTCATGAAAGAACTCGATTGCCGTTCTATCGTTAGGCCCAGGGTGTGTATTGAGGGACTGCAGGGCGCGTAGCTGGCTACCCGTGATCATCCAATAGGTGTTGTTGAACTGCAGATTGATCTGTTGCCGGGCTATGAGACGGATAAGCACGGGCACTGCTTCTGCACCCAAGAGGTTCCGCCCACGCAGCTCCTCTCTTAGCGCATTCTCTGTGTCTACCAGCACTGGGTCATCGAGCAGCCGCATGACAGCTTCCGCCTCCGCGTGTGGATTCGGAGGTGGCGTGGCGTGTTGCTGGGGATCAATTGCGACGCCTGATGCACCAATCGATTTGATTCGATCGATAAGGCCAGCGATGTTTCTTCGAAACATAAAGATCGCTGAGAGACCCAAAACAAGGACGATCGCAAGTAGAGTCCAGTTCATGAATTGTTTCCGATCAGACTCGGCTCATGTGTTTCTCTTTCGGCAGGAACCAACTCGCCGCGGAAGGCTTTGGCAAGGATGGATTGGGTGAGGCTGTTCGCGTACGCCTTGGCCCGACCGCAGCGGGCCTCGATCTGGTCGGCAAGTCGAAATAGGTCATCAATCTTGCGGACGATTTCGATCTGCTCTTCGATTGGTGGCAAGTCGATCTTGAAGGACCGTAAGCCTGATAATGGGATCGTAAGCTGGGCGGTTCCAGTCGCTACTGAGAGAGCCTGCCTTTGTACGGTTTCGGTTCGTAGTAGGTGAGCGAGAAACTGTCCAGAGATTCTCGATGTATTGGGTTTGAGAATAGCAATGTGGCGCTGAAACACAAACGGCTCATTGCACGTGACGAGCGCTGGGATACCGATCGAACCAGTTACAGAAAGTAAGACGTCTCCGCGTTCTGCCCTTCTGTTGGGTTTCAGATCGTTAAAGTATGCGAGGGGAACGAAGCGCGTGGCCTTATCAAGCAGTATCATTCCATCATTCATGGCAGAGATAGTAATGAATGGAACCCCTCTGGTTACTTTCGGTGGAGCTTGGTGGTCCCCATCAGTTATGGATCTACAGACATCACTGAGCGCGACTTGTTGCCAATCATTCCCCACTCGATTATCCTCACGCCATTTTTGGGTCAATTGACCGAAACAGGCGGCAGCGAGGACAGATTTGCGGAAGCGCTTGAGGAGGATCGGAATCTTGGCCAACCGCTGCTGGCAGGCGTCCACTTTGGCTAATAGCTTCTCCAGCTTCGCCACGATGCGGCACTGTTCCGGGAGCGGGGGCAGCGGGATTTCAAGCTGCTCGATGAAGCTGGTTGGAACACGGGCCTGCCCAGCGGTGCCGGTGAAATTCTCTTTTGCCTGACGTCGAACCGAGGGTTGAGCCAGGAAACGATAGAGGTAGTAACGGTCAATTCCTGAAAGTGGCCGGAGTACGTGTAACTCGGTGGTTCCGCACCCAAGACCGTTGCGAAGACCGGTAGCCACTGCACCTTTTCCGTTCTCCATGCAGGGCGTGATTTTGGCGAATAACACATCGCCCTCGGCGAAGTGAGTGAAACCTTTGCGAACCTTGCCCAGAGGTCGTTCCTCAAAGAATTTGAATTCGGGCTTGGATTCGCTAAGCGCCGCCATGGGTGCGAACGACACGGGCATAGAATCATCCAGCCCTTTCCTATGCCGCGGATTGATTTCGGTGATCTCACCGAGTGGCGCAACCGCCCACCCCGGTGGAAGTTCGTCTTTCACTTTTCGACACCCTCTTCCTTTTCCAGCAGCTCTACGATGTCCTTGAGATTGTCCACTACGGCTTCCAGCTCGGTGATGGCTTCGCCGGCCAGGTCCTGCGGCTCCGGCAGCTCGTCGCTGTCTTCAAGCGAGTCGTCCTTGAGCCAAGTAACGTCCAGCTTGTAGTTCCGCTTCCTGATTTCCTCAATCTGAAACCGACGGAACCGGCCCTCCGCTCCAAGATCCTTTCTCTTGCTCCGGCCGTTGGGGTCTGCCCCGTAGCATTTCTCAAATTCCTCGAAGTGCTTAGGGGAAAGCGGCCGGTCTTTTTTGGTGATGCCCGGGACGTTGGAGCGGGCGTCGAAGATCCAGACGTTCTCGGTCCGCAGCCCCTTCTGAAGGAAGATCACATTGGCTTTGACGCCTTGGCTGTAGGGGGTAAAGGTCCCACGGGGAAGGCGAAGGACCGTATGGAGATTGCAGTCCTGCATGAGGATCTTGAAAACCTCGCCTGCTTTGTCCTCGAACAGACAGTTGTCCGGTAGGACCACTGCCGCTCGGCCGCCGGGTTTCAAGATGTTCATCACGTGCTGGACGAAGTTAAGCTGCTTGTTGCTGGTGGCGATAGTGAAGTCGTCCCGGTCGGGCGCTTGGTTGGCCCCTTTCGTGCCGAAGGGAGGATTGGTCAGGACGCAGTCGAACCGTTCGCTTTTGAGCGGCTCGTAGATCGAGTCTGCGAGGCGGATGTTACCTGTAATTCCATGCAGGTACAGATTCATCAGCGCCATCCGCCTGGGGCGGGCCACCAGCTCTGTCCCGTGATAGGTCTCCTTGGTGATCCTTTTCACCTCCTCGCGGGGGAGACTACCCTTGCACTCCTTCATTAGCCATTCATAGGCCGCCACGAGAAAACCGCCCGTTCCGGCCGCCGGGTCACAGACCGTGAACTCCTTGGACTTCCTGGGGTCAGGTTTCATGCATCGGACGATGGTCTGGATCAACACCCGCGGCGTGAAATACTGACCCGCACCCTTCTTGCCTTCGGAAGCGGACTTCTCCAGAAGCCCTTCGTAGGCCTCGGCTTTCACATCCACGTTGAGGCCGGTCCAGTCCACGTCGTCAATCAGGTGGATGAGTTTCTTCAGGTTCACTGGGTTGTTGAAGCGGGAGAGTGCCCCCGCGTAGATGTCGGCCAGGGTGCCGTTGTGCTTGGCGAGCTCCCGGAGCGTGTCGGCGTAATGATCCATGAGCTCCGTACCGGACTTCTCTCTTAACACCGGCCAGGAGTACTTCTTCGGAACATCGGCCCCCTTTTCCTCGGCCATCTTCAGGAACAGCAAGTAGGTCAACTGCTCGATGTAGTCGCCATAGTCCACCCCATCATGCCGGAGCGTATTGCAAAACCCCCATAGCTTCTGGACGACGTCGCTCATGAAAGGACCGCCTCGTTGATCTCAAGGAGCAGCTCTTCCAACCGACCGTCGAAGACCTCATTCAGTCTCTGGAAGGTGACTCCCTGCCGCTTGAAGATTGGCATGATGTCAAAGTCCTCCTTCTCGAGAATCAAGTTGTCGATCAGATGCCGGCGGATGAGGGTGAGCCAATCCTCCTGTTCCCGGGTAAACTTCCTGGACGCCCTCAGTTTTTCCAGAGCCCTGTCCACGCGCCCCTCAGCCGTCAGGAGCGGCTCGCCTCTGGCCGCGTGGTGGATTATGGAGATGATGTCTGCCAGCTCATTGTGATAGGCCCGCCGGAGATTCCTCTCGGTGAATTTATCCCTGAGGTCATCCGGCCTCTCGGCCAGCACCCGGCGCAGCCGCTCAAGCTCTTTTGTGCTGAACTCCCTGGGCTTGTTCAGGAGAATCTCGATCGCCTCCACATGATCTGGGTTTTCCAGGACGAACCGCTCGAATCTTTGAAGGTAATCCTCCGGCTTCAAGGATGAGCCGTCTCTGGCCTGGAAAAGAACTTCGGTCTCCACGATGTCTTCCGCCGAGTCGGCGATCATGAACACGCGCGTCGGCCTCTCGTAACTCTCGCAGAGGCTGAAGAACTGGTCGCTTTGGAACATCTGGATGGTTCCTACCCAGTTCTTTTCCAGCTTTCCCTCGAGGGATCTGGCGAAGTCAGCGATGTCTTCTTTGAGGAAGGCGTTGAACTCGTAGCGGCTTTCAGCCGTGATGTTCTTGGAGATCCGCAGGAGCCGCTTTGAAAGGACCCGGATGTTGTACTGGCGGTCTTTGTTGTCGGCGATGTCCTGGACGATCTGCTGAATCGTCCGGCTGGGCTTGTCTGGCGGCTCAGCGGTGATCGCCGTGGTCTGCCGGAAATAGTCCAGCAGGGTCCCACCAAAGCAGTCGAACACAGTGAAGTGGGTTTTCCCGATGTCGTCACAGAGCCGGGTGCCGCGGCCAAGCATCTGCTCAAAGAGAATCCTGGATTTGACTGCCCGCATGAAGACGATGTTTTCGATCCGTGGAACATCCACCCCGGTGGAGAGCATGTCCACCGTGACCACGATGGCCGGCTCCGGTCTGTTGCGAAAGCTGCGAATCTTCTCCAGCGGCCGGTCCACCGTAGGGCTTCCGGTAATCTTCTGAACGAAATCCTCGCCCCGACCGAACTCTTCCCGCAAGATCTCTACAAACTGGTCGCAGTGGGAGGTGTGGGGCAGATCATTGTCCGCAAAGATTAGGGTCTTGGGAAAATATCCACGCTCTTTCTCCTGTTCCAGGAGATACTTCTTCAATTCCTGCGCGATCTTCCGGTTTCTGTCGGGGGCGGTCCACTCGGTCTCGTTGGTTTCCGGAGGGAGCTCTCTCTCGTCTTCCAGAGTGTCGAACGCTAGTTGGCCGGTCTCGGTGTTCCTGATGCCGACCTCGTCTCCTTCTTGGAGGAACGCTCCGTGGACTGTGATCTCGGAACGGATCGCGATCGCGTCATAATCCACCAGATACCCCTCTTTGACCGCCCGCTCGTAGTCGTACCGGTAGGCGACCTCTTTGAAATATGACACTGTGTGGGAGGCTGGTGTCGCCGTCAAGCCGACCTTGACCGCGTCGAAGTGGTTGAGAACCTCCCTCCACTTGCTCTCTTCCTGGGAGGTATATCCCCGGTGACATTCATCCGCGATAATCAAATCAAAGGCATGGATGGGGATGTCGAGCTTGTCGGCGTCTTCCTCCTCTTCGAGGTCGCCGGCTTTCCGGCCAAACATCCCCTCCCTTCCGAAAAGATTGATCCGCATTCTTTGGATGGTGGAGACGTAGACATAGGCCAGCCCTGGCTCGGGATCAGTGAGGTACGAGCCTGGCAACACCAATGGGTCGAAAGGCTCCTCTTCCAAGTCCTCGCGGCGGAATCGCTGACTGTACACCTCATAGATCTTGTCGAACTTGAGCCCTGGCTCCGCCTCAAAAGAAGCAAACTCACGAACCGCCTGCACCGCCAACACCCGGCGATCCACCAGGAAGAGAATCCTCTTGGCAAACCCTGATCTGATAAGCCGGTAAATCAGGTTCACAACCATGAAGGTTTTGCCGGTGCCTGTGGCCATGGCGACGAGCATCTTCCTCTTTCTATCCAGAATGGATTTTTCGATATTTTCGATGGCCTCTTTTTGATAGGGCCTGAGCGGTTTCAGCGTTACCTCGTTGCTCTTGAGCCATGCCTTCGCTGTTTCTTCATCCTTGGTCAAGAGCTCTTCGAGGGCGGCCGGCGTATGAGTACGGGCGACCTCCCGAGAAAGGTTGAGGGGATGTCTGAGATCCCGAAACCAGATCACCATGCCGTTAGTGGAATAGGCAAACGGGACGCGGTACCCGTTGAATTGAAAAGGGCTGTCTTCCAGAGAGCGTGAGTAGCGCTCCGCTTGGCGCAGGACATTCTGGGGGCCGACCGCAACTTTCTTACCCTCCATTGCCGCCACTGGCTTGCTGCCGCTGAAAAGGATATAGTCCGACGGGCCTGAATTCGTTGGATACTCCTCAACTGCGCTGAGTGAATACTTCTGCCCGTCGGCGTATTCGACAATCGGCCCCCAGCCCGACTGGATCAACATCTTGTCGATGAATCTCTTGCGCGTTTCTTCTTCGTTCCAGTTGTTCGGCATGGCCCGGCTCACAGGTCTCCGTGCTCTCTGAAGCTGTAAGAGCGGTTGTCGCCGATAATGAGGTGATCAAGGACGTCGACCGAGAGAGCTTGCCCCATCTTCTTGAGCTCCTTGGTCAACAGCCGGTCTTCTTTGCTGGGTTCTACCGCACCAGACGGATGGTTGTGAGCTAGGATGACGCTGGAGGCACCTTTTTCGACCGCGCGTCTCATGACAGCGCGAACGTTGACCAGCGCCTTGTCTCTGGTTCCACCTGGAAAATCTTCCTCGCCAACCACCCTGTTCTGCTGATCCAGGTAGATGACTTTCAATATCTCGGTCTTCTTGTCTCGCAGCCCCATGGAAAGGTAATCCACAACGGCAGATGGATCCCGCAGGAAGTTTCCGGTCACCAGGTCTTGTCTCAGGCACCGCTTTGCCATCTCGGTAATGGCAATCAACGTCGTCACCTTCGCCTGACCGAGGCCCTTTACCTTTTGCAGCTCGCTCTGATCGGCGGAAAGGAGCCCCCTCATGCCGCCGAACTGAGCCAACAGCTCTCGGGCCAGCGAGGTGACATCCTTTCCGGGCAGCCCGTTCCTCAACATGACCGCCAATAGCTCCGCGTCCGAAACGGCGCTGGCCCCCTGGCTCAAGAGCCGCTCGCGGGGTCGTTCGGACTTAGGCCACTCTTTGACTGATTTTGTCAGTGATTCCTTCATGATGATTATTTCTTGCGGCGCTGTTTCTGCTTTTGGTTTCCGTTCGTTCGCTCCGCAACCCAATTTTCAAACTGGTCCCTGCGAAAACGCCACACGCCGCCGACCTTGAAGGCGGGCAGTTTGCCTTCCCTGGCGAGCCGGGTCACGGTGAAGGGGTGGATTCTCAGGATCTTGGCGATCTCGTTGGGTGTCAGGGTTTCGATCTGCTTCATGGTGTCTTAGGCCTCCGGTGAGCTGGAACAGATTATAACAGAGCCAACAGGCGACGCGAAGAAGGAACTTGATCGGCTGCGACGCTATACCCGGGTATACAGGAAAAGAAAAGGGGCCTCTCTTTGAGGCCCCTTTTCATCGAACGCGCCTCCACTGCCGCCGGTCAGGACGACCGGTTAGCAGAGAAGGTCCGGATGATGCTCGGCGTACGATCGAGGTGTAGTTAACTACTCCTCGGTTCGTACACCGGGTAAATTGGCTCCCCGAATGTGCCAGTATGCGAGCCACCCCGGCTTGGCCCCTCGGCCCTGAAGCTGGCTCAGAGCCTGACCTTTACCGTCCGGGTCACGATCCCCAGAACTTACGACAAGAGCTGGAAGAAGCGCTCGAAGGTCTTGTAGACGTCGGCGATCAGGATGTCTCGGGCGCGAGGCTCGGTCAGATCGTTGAAGTTGGCGACCCAGGCCGGTCCTGTGGCGCGGAGGCTGCCGAAGGCCTCCTGCAGATTCTTGCGCGCCTGCTGGACGACCGGCAAATGGACGAGGGGACGCAGTGCCTCCGCCGCCGAGGCGGGCCCCTGCTGGTAGTGGCGCACCAGGTAGAAGAGGTCGTAGGCGTCCTTCTCCTTGTAGCGGCCGCCGAGGGCTAGGCTCTTCATGACCAGGCTGGCCGCTAGATTGGCCATCTGCCAGGTGACGCTCGCTTCGCCGCCTGCATCAGGCAGCTTGGCCGTAAGCTCTACCATGACCGGGTGTTCAAACGCCAACTCGCAGCCGCTAGCTTTGAAGGCCTTCAGGTCAGGTTGCACAGCCCGGTGGCGCCGCTCGGTGTCAGCGTCCCCGGCCTCCAAGGTCAGAAAGTCCACCCGGATCGTGTAGGGCTTCTGATCATACGGAGACACGAGGCGGCGATCATAGCGGAACTCGAAGATGTCCGCCAACTCATCCTGCGGGGGCTGGTAGCCGCGGGCGGTGATGAGCTTGGCGATCGTGGCATAGCCGCCTCGCTCGGCAATCCGCGGATGCACCGCGAGATCAATATCGATGGAGCCGACGTGATCGAATCCCGCCTGCTGATGCTGCTGGAGCAGGAAGTACGGGGCCCAGCCGCCGATCAGCGCCAGGTCGTTCAGGTAGCTGCGGAGAATGACCCCGAGCTCGACCAGCACCGCACGGGAGGCGTCGATGACGCCCGGCGCAAATTGGGCTGCGGTCCGAGGCTCCATGGCTAAATCTTCATGCGCTCCTTGCGCAGAAACTCGGCGGCTTCTTTGCCGCGCGTGGGGTGTTGCACGAGATCCAGATAGAGCTGGGTGTTGCACACGACGGGCAGTTGCTCGATCATCTGTCGATGCTGCAAGACCCCCTCATCGTAGGGCGTGACCACATGGACGGTGCCGCCAAGCTCGATGCGCTCAAGCTGCATCGCCTGCAGCAGCGCGTCAGAGAGCGGCTCCTGGAGGTAGCAATGGACCTCGGTGAAGCGGGTAAAGGGTGCCACGAGGGAAGCCCCGGCGTGGAGGGTGAAGGCGAACTGCTGCTTGGCCGCCGCCTGAGCGATCTGCGCCATCACCGCCGCCGGGTCCTTGAGCGGCGTATAGAAGCTCTGGATCGCCGCCGGATCGATCCGATATTCTGCGGCCCAGGCGTTCAGCAAAGCACCTGGGTCCCGGAGGCGGACCTGATGCTGTTCCTGGGTGAGGAAGCCCTGGGTGAGCAGCGTCTGGGCGACCTTGTAGGCATGGCCGATGCTCACCGCAGATGCCGTGGCCAGCTTGACCACGTCCCAGCGGTTCGTAGGCTGCTCAAGCAGCGTCCGGATCACTCGGGTGGCCTTCCGGCTGAAGAGCCGCCGCAGTTCCCCGCGGGGGCGCACGACGTGGACCCGAGCCGGCAGCGTGGCGGCTCCCTGGCGCACCAGCCGCTGCGGGCTGGGCTTGTCGATGTAG
>JGI1358J11329_10001167_pt1 | contig 21940 bp, 20 predicted proteins | sample Subgroupgradi54m_FD_11329 | JGI IMG/M metagenome (IMG submission 11329)
GGAAAAAAGCGCTGCCCTTAACTTGCGTTCTGGTTATGATGCCATCCTTGTATAAGGTCATTTTGTCGGATGATTTGTTTTTGCGTGGAGACGTGAGAACTGAGGCAAAGCAGTGGGTGAATAACGAAATTCCAGCTCATGCTAAAATTGCCTTAGATGAGAATTTTTTTATGCCGCAGCTCAAGATGGATCTTCGTCAGTTATTGGAAAAACGACAGGAAATCCTCGGAGGAGAGAGGCATTATAGTTCCATACAGAAGAAAAGGCTTGATATTCTAATCGATCAAGCGCAAAAAGAGGGCGATCATAGTTATGAGCTTTATTTCTTAAAACAAAATTCTTTTGGACAAAACTTTTTGTTCTCAACACCTTCCGTTCCGTTAGATTTGAGCTATTTAAAAAAAATAGGTATTCAGTTTCTTATTCTTACAAAGACAGAAAAAGAAAACGCCAACTTTTATAAATTAGTTAGAGAAAGTGGAAGCTTAGTTAAACGGTTTACGCCCTACAAAGACATTTCGATGGAATGGCCAATTGACCGATTGGCTCTAACAGGTGGGCCTTTTCTTTTGGAAGATTTGATTAGCAGAAATAAAAATGGCGAAGTGGTTGAAATCTATCGGTTAAGTTAGTTTTGCGCTAGCGTGAAAAGGAAGGTTCGCGATCAGGTCTGACTGTTGGCGAAATATTTTTTGGAGTAGGTGAGTAGTGTTTGGAGTTTCTATACCGCCAAAACGAAAGAGCTTCGAAAAGCGCCTGGCCCATAATGCGCATGTTGACAGAAGATTTTCCAAATTGACGTCCGCGATGATTCGAAGGCACTTCTTTAATTCTATATTTTAAATCATGTGCTTTGATGATTATTTCGGGCAACACAAAAAGTGATTTAGAATTCAGTTCAACCTTATTAAATAACTCTTTCGGCCAAGCTTGGGACCAATTGTAATCATTGATGCGGAGTTTGAATAAGTAATTTAACAAAAAGATATAAATGACGGAAAGAAAGAAACGAAATAGCTGGTAAGCATTTCGTTGCCATCTGACGCCGAGCACCACATCTGCCTCATTTTTTACAAGCGGTTCTATAAATTGTGGAATTTCCAAACAATCAAATTCTTCGTCAGCGCCAACGTAAGCTAAAAACCGGCCTCTAGCTTTTTTAATTCCATCTTTTAACGATTGCGCATACCCCTTGTTGCAATCGTGGAAAATGAGCTGTACTCCATTATATTTGCGTGCTTCTTCAAGCATAATAGTCTTTGTTCGGTCCTTGCTCCCGTCTTCTATAAGAATGACTTCCGAATTCCATTCAAGATGATCATTTAATACCGAATAGAGATTTGCTAAAACACGTGCAATATTCAATTCCTCATTGTAAACGGGAATAATAAAGCTAACCGTTGGATTTGCGTTCATGTTCGTAAATTTGTTTTAGGTGCAGGCTGTAGAGTATTCATTAGAGCTTTTTATGCTTTTTTTTAGAAATTTTACCCTTGATGTCTGATATTGATTCGCGAATTTGGTGGAAAAAACCAAGCATACGACTTACAGCCTTATCATTGATCCCAAGACGCCGTTTTGTGAAGTCGTAGCATCTCAAAATAACCTTATCCAAATAGATCCAAACGCGATGGATTGTATCGTGCGGTCTTGATCGATATTCAGTTGATTTGACGGCAAATTTTTTATGCTCTTTGGTAAAATAATAGAGAGCTATTGATTTGCGAGTCATATTCTTTGGACATGCAAGGGGAATTGGATGCCCATGAAAAGTATCTTTGTCAGTGCTAAAGATGACGCATCGGTTAAATGTGGGGGCGATTTTCCGAATTCTGCGTTTCATGGTTCTGTCCCATAGTTCTAAATGGCCATGATATTTTGTCTCCCAATTCTTATTCAAATAAACTAAAACGTTAACACGTCTACGCCATGTTGGATGGTGAGGATGTCCTGTAAAATCAGCATGCATATTTAAAAATCCGCCACGCCCAGTCTGGTGCAAACCGCCTCCTTCGAGACTAGGGTCGGCGAATAATCCTTTGATTCCCGTCAATTGGGAAAGAAATTCGACAAACTTTTCAGAATTCAGTTCTTCTATAATATTGCATAACTTCTTCCCGATGGTTGAGAGATCGGTTTTGCCAAACTTTTTTTCATTTACGTGAACATAATGGATCCACGTTTTAGAATCGAAAGGAGGAAATTCGTTTAACGCATCTTCCGCTGCTTGGGGTATTAAAAAATCATCCAAGGCAATATGTGGATAAGGCTCCGCTTGGATGTATTTTGTGTGCAAATGATCCAGGTTAGGATAGAAAGATGAATAAGGGATGATTAATTCTTGCTTGGTGTCCAGTTCAGTTGTCATGAGAGGCAGCTGAAGCATAATCTTTTGACTGTGATGAGGCTTTTTTAGTTTCGTTTTTACTTCTTGCTTCTCCAGAGGAGGCAAGTTGGAAGGATGACTTTAAATTCAGCTTTAAACCACCAAGCTGTGGGACTTCTACGTAATTTGTCTTTGTCGGATTTTTTATCGTATAGCCTAAAGAACTGTTAAAATAGGATCCAGTCAAAATTTTAATTCCAATGCCGGTGCCGGCTCCGATTAAGCCGGGAGGTGCAGAATTTAAGTTGTCTTTCCACCACTTTTCAGAAAAAAATAAAGAAGCAATTTCCATATGGCCGACTTCATGAGAGAAGAAGAAGCAATCATTTTGAAGCAGAGGCCACAGATACTTAACGCATGTTTCTAACGAAGTTCGGTAATCCACATCCACCCAAACTAAGATACATTTTTTATTGAAATGGGGAAGCGTGTTTTCAAAATACCCTTTATTAAACCGGCAAACTTCAATCCGTCCATAACGTTTTATATTTTCCTTAACTTCCTCAAGGGTTCCGCACCACGAACCTTTTGTATAGGTGTGACGTTCTTTTGATGACATTAACGCGTGTTCCTTGTCTTCCGCGTGAGGTTCGGGGAGTCCTTCAAAGGAGTCGAAAATTTCAAGCGTTCGGTTACAAAGAGCGCAAATTAAAGACAGGTTAGTCGCGCTGACGCCTTTGTAGGTTCCGCACTCTACCACAACACCTTCTAGGGCTTTGGGGGTATTTAAAATAGCCGTTGCAATGGCAAGATGTTCAATGAAACTTGAGCCTGAAACGATTCGACCATTGTTTAAAATCATCTTAATGACCAAGCTCAATTTAGTCCAAAAACTGACTTGGTATTCTTTTCCGGTTTCTTTACTGAAAAAATCACCAAGGAAAATAGGGATGCAGAAAATTTGGACTAGGATGCGATAAAGCTTTGCGATGATTTTCATCATTTGGGTTGTGAGGTGTAAAACATTATAGTTTAATAAGTTACAATATTCTCAAACTTTACTCAGTTCAGAAATATTGCTCACATATATATCATAAAGCGTTTATTTCAGCAAGGCGTAATGTTTTCGCTAAAGTAGCTCTGAACAATATGTTAACCAATTTACCCTCTACAGACTGTACGGATAAAATAGTGAGTGATCCGGAGCAATTTTAAAGCCAGTTTGAAGCGTAGATTTGGAATTCTATTAGGTGATAGGCCGGAAAATGCACAGCGACACCTATAAGGAAATCTGGTATATTATCAAATTCATTTTTAGATTTAACGCTTGAACCATAGGGATTGCTTATGATTTTAGAGCTTTCTAGATCGATATTCACGTGGGCAATAATTCTCCCATCCATTTTTTTTCTAGGTTCTCGGTTCCAACCTATTGTTATCACAAAGGATACAACGCTTAGAGGCGTCCTTTACTGTGCTTTGGGTATGGCATGTCTTTCATTTAGCGTTATCTTATTCAGTGCTTTTCATCTCTTAAATCCCACAGCCATTTGGTCTTTTTTGATCATTCTTGTGCTGCTCCAATACCGTTCGTTCAAATCTCTCACAGGGTGGCTGAGAAGTGTAATTTCTGATTTAACTTCTGCTAAAACAATATCCGGAAAATTTCTTAATTGGTGTTTCGCGTTATCCTGCGTGGCACTTTTAATTGGCACACTAACTCCGGAGACGGGAGGGGATGCCCTGACCTATCAATTGAATCTTCCCAAAGGTTTCTTATTAAAGGGATCTATTCAGCCAGATTATTACGATCTGAATTCTTATCTGTCATTATTCATGAATTATCTATACTTAATCGGTCTCGCAACAGGAGGGGTTTATACAGCGAAGTTGTTCCACTTTTTTTGCGGTTTTTTGCTTTTTGTAGCAGTTAAACGAACAATTGCCGAAGAAATTAAACATGATGGAATCGCTACTTTTTTCGGACTCGTTGTTTGGTTAACGCCCACCATTTATAATTTACTTTCAACAGCTTACGTAGATGGAGCGGTTACATTTTATGTTTTCCTCGCTCTTTACGTGCTTATCAAAGCATTTGATCAAGCAAGTTGGAAGAGTTTTCTTCTAAGCGGTTTTTTGTTGGGGTGTGCAGTGGCTATAAAATATACCGCGATGTTTTCGTTTCTCGGCTTATTTGGGCTTTGGTTGTTTGAATTAATCAAAAGAAGGCAACCTCTTGAGTCTTGCAAGTATTTTTTTATTTGGTTTATTAGCTTCAGCATTGCTTGCGGGTATTGGTTTGTTAGAAATCTAATTATGACAGGGAATCCTGTTTTCCCTTATGCTGCTTCCGTATTCCATACAGCCCCTCTGGCTGGAACGCAGTATCAAACATACGGAATCGGTAAGAGTTTTTTTGATTTTTTATCTATTTTTTGGACGATGTTTTATTCGCCAACGGCATTTGGTTCATTTGGTTCAAGAATAGGCATTTTTTATTTTCTTTTTTTACCTTTTCTTTTAGTGGGTGCATTTTTTGTGCCGCGTTCACGAAAGTTTTTAGTTTTTATTTTATTTTTTATGATCTCTTGGTTTTATGTGTGTCAGGCCCACAGGTACGTTTTGCCAGTGCTTCCCGCAGTGAGCGTTGCAGGGGCTTTAGGATTTTATAAGTGCTGTTCTATGGCATCGCCTAAGATGGAAAAAATACTAAAAACTTTGGTTGGAAGCGTAGGTTTGATTATTTTAGTAGTTTATTTGTTGGAAGGGATGTTTCATTATCGTTATGCTTATCTCTTGTTTTCAGGCCGATGGAATACAGATACATACTTGCTTAAAATGGAACGAACTTGGCCGATATCTAAGTGGGTCAACAAGGAATTACCGGTACAAAGCAAACTTTTAGTTGTGGAGGAGCCAAGGCAATTTTACTTTGATCGGCCAATTATGAGAGAGGTCTATCTTAAATATCGAACGCATTACGACCAGGCAAGCAACAATGTTGAGTCTACCTCTAAACTTCTGAAGTCTTTGGGTATTAGTCATATATTGACAACTGCAGACGTTTTACGTCAAGATACCATGGGAACGAAGGAACCTATAGGGTCGTTGCTTCAAAGCCATTTTGCCACAATGGTTTATTCGGTTCAGTCACAGAATATCCGCGATGAAAAGTACGTTTATGAAGTTTATCACTTAAACTAATTACTTATGACAACGGGGAAAGCTTTGGAAACTTCGAAAATAATCTCAGAAGATATCGAAAATCTTGCAGCGTCCATCCATGATTTAACTCAGCATTTTGAGGGTAAAACCTTTCTCCTTACGGGGGCCGGTGGATTTTTAGGAAAGTACATTGTTCTGCTTTTTAAATATCTAAACGAAAATGTTTTAAAACGTAAACTCTCAGCCATACTGCTTGATAATTTTATCACTGGCTATGAAGAGCAGGTATTTTCTGATCAAAATCTACGGTTTTACCGGCATAATGTCATCGAACCCTTTCGAACGAATGAACCAATTGACTATATTATTCATGCGGCAGGCATTGCATCTCCCGCTTATTACACGAAATATCCCGTCGAAACGATGGATGTGGGAACGATTGGAACTCGCAATATGTTGGAATTAGCACGTGAAAAGGCCCTGACTGGTTTCGTTTTTATGAGTTCAAGTGAAGTTTATGGAGATCCGGACCCACAACACGTTCCGACCGCTGAAAATTACAATGGAAATGTTTCAATTACCGGACCGCGTTCCTTTTATGATGAATCTAAACGTTTTGGTGAGGCGATGTGCCTCGTATTCTGGCGTGTTTTTGGCGTTCCAATAAAAATAGTCAGGCCGTTTAATGTTTATGGTCCGGGAATTAGGCCGGCTGACTTCCGCGTACTTCCAAATTTCATTGAACATGCGTTGCGTCGGGAGCCTCTGCCGATTCATGGCGACGGCAGAAACACAAGATCCTTTTGTTATATTAATGATGAAATAGAAGGAATTTTTAGGGTTTTGTTTTCCAGCGCAAACGGGGAATATTTTAATGTTGGAAATCCAGAACCAGAAATTTCAGTGGAGGGTCTCGCTAAACTTGTCGTAGAGTTAATGCCGTACCCTGTTGAGATTGCGCACATCGATCCACCGCATGCAGTCTATGCATCTTGCGATCCCAAACGGCGATGCCCGGATATTTCCAAATTACAATCTTTAACGAATTTTACGCCAAAATATTCTTTGTCTGAAGGATTGAAACGGACCATTGAATGGTTCAGTAAACAAAAACAAAATACAACAACAGCGAAAGGGTAGGGCCGTGGAAAAATTAAAACATATTAGTTCCGCCTATAGCGACCAGCGTGGCGACATTTTTAACGTTTTTGAAGGAAAAGTAGGGCATGTCGCCTTGATCACATCAAAAAAAGGGTCCGTTCGCGCTAATCATTACCACAAAGAAGATCTGCAATACATTTACTTAATTAGCGGTGCCTATGAAAGCCATAGTTGTGATGTAAAAAATCCTCAAAAAAAACAAGTGCTGTATGTGAAGCCGGGCGACATTGTGGAAACACCACCGATGATTGCCCACGCCCAAAAATTTACAGAAGATTCGGTCTTTTTGGCTTTGAGCAGCCGAGAGCGAGAAGAGGGTAAGTATGAAGATGACACGTTGGCTTTCCCTGTAATTGAAGGATACTTAAACCCCGCCTTAAAAACGAAGTAGCATAAGAACGTTAAGAATATGAACAGAACAATAATTGTCACCGGTGCCAGCCGGGGCCTTGGATTATATTTATCAAAGCGCTTCGTCATGCGTGGCGATCAAGTCATTGGTATTAGTCAGACCAAAAAATACTGGAAAGAAGCTCGTGCTTTTGTCCGTGATTCTAGAAGATTCAAATTGGTCCAGTTAAATCTTATATCTGAGAAAAAGGTTAGCCATTTTTTTACACAATTAAAAAAAGAAAAAATATGGATAGATATTTTGGTCAACAATGCAGGGTATGCAGGAACTCTGCAACGGGTCGAAGACATAAGCGCTGAAGAGTTGAATAAAAATTGGCAGCACAACCTAGTTTCTCAATTTTTGACGATAAAATATGCATTTCCATTTTTTAAAAAGCAGAAAAAAGGTTTTATTGTCAATATATCCTCAATGGCTGGAAAACGCGCTGTTCCGCGGCTTTTTCCTTATTCGGCGAGCAAGTTTGCCGTTCTCGCTTTGTCGCAATGCGTAGCGAAAGAAAATGCTGAAAATGGCATAAAGTGTATTACGGTTTGTCCTAGCGGAATGAATACTGAGATGAGGGCAAAATTATTCGGAAAAAAAGATGCATCTTTACAGCAAAGCTCAGATTTTGTCGCTGACATTGTCATGAAAGTAATCCATGGAAAAATCGAAGTCCTCTCCGGGGGAGACATCGTCATTTGTCACGGCAAAATTAAAGCGATCAATCCACCGCCTAGCGCTTAACATGCAAAGCCCTGCCAAAATTGATCTTTATTTAAAAACAGTTTGCAGATATTGCGATACACCGCTCCCAGAACCTTTTTTGGAGCTGGGGAATTCACCCTTGGCCAATTCCTTTCTTTCGTCTAATAAAGGCGTGAAAGATGAATTTTTTTGCCCCCTAAGTCTTACGTTTTGCCAAAACTGCACTCTTGTTCAATTAACTCATGTGGTGCCTCCGGATTTAATGTTTTCTAATTATCTATATGTCAGTTCAACGACGACGACATTTCAGAAACATTTTGCTGATTATGCAAAAAATGTTACAACCAGATCATCAGGAGATAAAAAATTATTGGCCGTTGATATCGGAAGTAATGACGGCTTGCTGGTTTCTTGCTACCAAAAAGAGGGAATGGATGCTCTTGGGGTTGAACCTGCGAAGAATCTGAGCAAAACCGCAAACGAAGAAGGACGGCTCACTTTAAATCAATATTTTGATGCAGAGTGCGTTGATTACATTTTAAAGCATTTTCGTCATGTAGATGTTATCAGCGCCAACAATGTTTTTGCCCACATTGATGGATCTCAAGAATTTTGTAAAAACGCACATCGATTACTTTCTGAAACAGGGATGCTTGTTATTGAATTTCCCTATCTTTTTACGATGCTTTCAGAAATGTTTTTTGACATGATTTACCATGAGCATCTTTCCTATATCTCTCTTCATGCGCTCAGTTTTTTGCTTCAAAAACACCAGCTTCAGATTTTTGATGTTGAAAAAGTTGCGTCTCACGGCGGTTCGTTACGGGTGTTCATTCAAAAAAAAGGCGGGCAGCGCCTAGTTTCAAAAAACGTGATTTTGTTGATGGAAGATGAAAAAAATAAAGGTTATCAATTAATTCAAACGTACAAGCGTTTTGCCGAAAAAGTAAGGCAATTCAAATTAGATTTTATAAGTCTTATTCAGGATTTGCGGGGTGAAGGAAAATCTCTTTCAGGATATGGAGCTCCAGCTAAAGCGACTACAATAGCAAGTTACTGCAATTTAACAACCTCCGACATTCAATATATCGTGGACGATAATACGCTAAAGCAGGGGAAATTTTCTCCAGGCGCTCATATTCCGGTTGTTTCAAGCGAATATCTGAATAATCATCTCACTAACTTTGTCATTATTTTTGCCTGGAATTTTGCTCAGGAAATTATTCGTAAAATCGAACCCCTACGAACCAAGGGCGTTAAATTTATAATTCCATTGCCTCACCCTGAAATCGTTTAGTAATTTCTGAAAAACGAGATACCTTATGCGACATGAAAAAAAAGATTTTTATGTACTTCTAATTTTGCTTGGAAGTCTTTTTGTTTTCTATCCAGAACTCTTTTTCGCGAAAGCAGCTTCGTTAATGGGAGACCATATTGACCAACATTATCCTTGGGCGTACTTACTAGCCGAATCGATCAAACAGTTTAAGTTTCCATGGTGGACGAGTTTGATTCATAGCGGTTTTCCGATTGTTGCCGAAGGGCAAATCGGAGCTTTTTATCTCCCCAATTTGATTTTATGCTTCTTATTGCCAATAAAATGGGCTTACTCGTATACGAATCTTGTCCATTTCTTTATCTCGGGCTGGGCCACTTATCTTTATGTGCGCTTGATGAAACTCAGTCGGACTTCAGCCTTAACCGCTTCAATTGTTTTTTTGTTTGGAGCCGCTTATGGAGGGGCTTACTACAATATTACTTCTTTGAAAACGATTGCTTGGTTTCCGGTCTCTCTCTTCTTCTTTGAGAACTTTTACTCATCAAAAAAAATGAAGCATCTCTTTTTTTTATCCTGTTCAATCGCTCTTTCTTTATTAGCGGGTTATTTTCAAATAGCCGTATTGGCACTGCTCATTTTTTTGTGTTATGCACTACTTAGAATTTTTATTTTTTCTGAGAAAGAAAATGATTCTTTTAAAACTAAGTTCAACTGCGTTGCTTTGCTTACCGTAGCAATTGGAATAGCATTGGCACTGGCTTTCCCTCAACTTTTTTTGACTTTTCAGCTCACCAAGCTTTCTAATCGTGCCTACCTTCCGGAGAGCTATGCTTACGTCGGGTCGATGTCTCCTCTTGTTATCCTTACTGCCTTTTTTCCTGTGATGCAGGGGTTTTTACGCGGAAACAGTCTTTACGGCGGAACAATTTCAATCTTCTTTATTTTATGCGCCTTGTTTGGTGATTTCCGAAAGACGAACCTATTTAAAATTTGGGTTTGGGTTGCGTTTATTTCGTTTTGTTTTGCGCTTGGCCGGTGGAGCCCATTTTATGTTGGGATGATAAAGATAACTCACTTTTATTTATTCAGAATGCCCGCTAAGTTTCTGGTATTTATTTGCTTTGCAGGTGCAATGTTGACAGGGATTGGCGTAGAAACAATTCAAAATTATATTCATTCAAAAAGAACACAATTTCCATTGTGGAAAATTAGTTTAGTTTATGGCGGTCTGTTAAGTTTTGTCATTTTGTGCCAGATTTTTATTTATTATTTCATGGGGGCCGGACGTGTTTTAAGCTTAAAAGCAGGAGAATGGTTCGTTGGGAAGTTTGTTTACGGGCAAACAGGTCATCCGTATTCCTTGGAAGTATATTCCGGAAAACTTCAGGGCGCATTGGACTCAATTAAACAGATGGTCTCATTTGTCAATCCATGGAATATTTGGACCTATTGTTTGTTCGCTATAAGTTTTGTTTTTATGCTGAATTTAAGACCAGGGAAAAAAGAAGGTAAAAAATGGCTTTTGCTCTGTTTCCTTTTTCTTTTTGTCGACTTGTATGCTTATGCCTGGTGTGATATCAAAAAGGATTTTGATACTTACGCAAATATTTATCAACCCTCGTCAATTATTGAGCGCTTAATCAAAGAAAGGGAAGCGGGCAAGATGGAGCGCATCTATAGTTTCCGGAATGAAAATGAGCTTCTTCCGATCATTCCAAGTTCAAATATGCTATATGGGTTTGAGGATATTGGCGCTTACTCACCGTTGGTCATGCAGCGCTACCATGAAACCATCGGACAATTTGGAAATATTAATGATTCCAACCTAGCGTATACTCCATCACAAGAATTTTTAAAAGAACATCTCAATATTCTAAACACGCTTGGCGTTTCCCATGTTCTGTCAAAGCAAGAAATCAAACAAGACCATCTGGATTTGCTTCTGTATGACCCGCAATCAAAAACCTACCTTTATCGAAATCAAAACCATCATGCCAAAGCTTTTTTTGTTTCTAAGGTTGAACTTTTTCCGGACTGGCTTCAGCTCAAAGTTTGTTTTCTGAAAGCCCGCTTTAATCCTTATGATGTTCTTTTGCTTGAGCGTAAAGAATTAGAGAAAATTAGCTTGTCTGATTTCCATACATCCAAAAATCAGCGTGCCACACTGATTCGAATTGGCCAGACTTCCGATTCTGAGTCATGGTCAGCACAAGTGGGGCAGCCTGGTTTTTTTGTTTTAACAAATATGATGTATCCGGGCTGGACAGCTTCGCTAAACGGAAAAACGGTTCCTATTTTGAGTGCTTACGGTCTTTTCCAAGCCGTTTGGATTGAAAAAGCGGGAAAGTATGAAATTAGCTTAAAGTACAAACCTTTTCACCAATGAAGCTAGAGTCTTCTCTTTCAAAATCATCTGGGATTCAATTGATAAGTTTAAACCAATGCCCCGTTTGTCAAGGAACGTCCCGGCGGCAAATTTTTAATATTACAGATTCACCTGTTTATGATTGCAACAGCTGTGGGTTGCGTTACCTGGATCCGTGCTTGTCGCCATTAGCAATGCAATCTGCTTATGAATCAAATGAAACTCTTTCAAATTTGCATAGCTTTCATGAAGGGTATTACGATTACGGCGATCTTTCGATTAAAAGTAAGACTTTCTCCGATTTTGAAAAGGCGCTTAAGTTGTTAGAAGAGCATCTTTCAGGAAGCGTGAAACCCTATACTATTTTTGACGTGGGTTTTGGCAATGGCTTTTTTCTCGCTCTCGCAAAACAACGCGGCTGGGCGGTGAACGGAAGTGATTCAAGCTCAAAGAATGCAGAACTAGCATCCAAAAAATTTTCTTTGGAACTTTTGTGTACTGATTTTAAAAAATATGAGAGTTCCGGAAAACTTTTCGACGTGGTTTCTTTTTGGGATGTCATCGAGCACTTGCCAAATCCTCATGAATTTATAAAAAAAGCAAGTTTAATGCTAAAACCAAACGGCCTTATTCTTATCGGTCTTCCAAACGACAAAAGCATGCTGAGGTTTATTTCCTCCTTTCTTTATCGTGCCACTTTTGGCCGGTTCCGCAAAGGAATTGAAAGCACTTATTTTTTAGAGCATGCGGCTTATTACAATTTAAAAACGCTTCAAAACTTGCTCAATCAGAATAAGTTCGTACTTTGCAATCACTTTTTGACAAGCACCGACTTAGAAAAATATTCTTTCTCTCGGATGGATAAGCTTATCGCCGGAACGATCCTTTTCCTTGGAAAGATTACAGGTTATGAAAATAGATTAGTTGCGGTTTTTCAGCGAGAAAGGGCCCATTGACTTTCTGAATAAGAAGTTTAGAATCTTGAAAACAATTGGACGTTTAGTATGGTAGCAAAAATTTTACGGAAAGCCTTTTATAAAATAGTGGGACTCAATCCGCTTGTGGACCGCTTTGTCCGTTACCGAAAACCCAGAGAATACTGGCAAAAACGGGGAGGAGAAGGGTACTTCCAGGAACAGGAAGTGGTTTACGACCGGACATTGCGAAGCCAGTTCATCGGCGAAGAGATCAACAAACTTTTCTATCAAAGCCTGCTTGAAATTGGCTGCGGCTACGGAAAACAACTCCAAAATTTTAATTGCAATGGTGTATTCTTGGTAGGTTGCGACTTCAGCCGTCCGCAGCTTTTGAAAGCAAAAGCACTTTTTAACGAAAAGGCACCAAAACTGATTGAGGCCGATGCTGAAACGCTCCCGTTTCAAGACAAAGTTTTTGACGTTGTGCTTTCTTCAGCTGTTATTCTTCACAACCAATATGCAAAAGCTCAGAAGATCATTTCTGAAATGATTCGAGTAAGCCGAAAATATATTGTCCACAACGAAGATACCGATATTACGTTTTCTCGCTATGGATACGATTTGCGGAAGACATATGAAAAAATGAATTTTAAAATTTTAAAATCCATTTCGATTCCCTCAGCCCCGGATCCATCTATTACACAGTTCAGCATTATCGAGCTGCCTGCGCCTCAACAAAAAATAAAGCCTGAAGATATTTTGCTTCAATTTCATTAAATGAAACCCGTTGTTATTGTTCCAACTTATAACGAGCGTGAAAATGTTTCTGATCTTGTGGCGACAATCCGCGAAGAAGTAAAGTGTCCCAATCTCCACATCTTAGTGGTAGATAGCGCCTCTCCCGATCAAACAGCTGATGTCGTTTTAGAAATACAGAAGACAGACCGCGAAGTTTTCTTACTCAAGCAGAATGCGAAGCTTGGTTTGGGCGCTGCCTATCAAGATGGAATGCGCTGGGCTTTAGATCATGGTTACGACCGCATTATTACCATGGATGCAGATTTCTCCCACCATCCGCGTTATCTCGATCTTTTTCTTTCAGAATCCGAACGATATAGTCTCGTGGTCGGTTCCCGTTATGTTTCTGGAGGGGAACTTCAAAATTGGCCGCAAGCGAGACGCATGCTTAGCCGCTTTGCTAATTGGTACGCCAGCACGATTACAGGTCTGCCTTTTAAAGATTTAACAAGCGGTTTCCATTGTTTTCATAGCAATCTTTTAAGGCAAATCATTGAAGACGGCCTTCGGGCAGATGGGTATGCGTTTTTGATTGCTTTGAAATTTTTAGCTGTGGTTCATGGGGCGAACTGTTTAGAAATTCCAATTGTTTTTAGTGACCGAACGAAAGGGGAATCTAAAATTTCTAAACGAGTGATCTTAGAATCTATCTTGTTTGTTTGGAAATGTTTCTTCCAAAGATACCGCCTTAAGAAAACAACAGCACAGATTGCGGCTTTTTCAGCCCAAGGAAAAACCGCAATTTATCATGACTAAAACCTTCGGTTTTTCGACCAATCAAAAGAGAATCCTTTATGTCATTTGCCTTTCCGCTTTAGTATTGGGAATTCAACTACGCGCAATCAACCGCCCTTTTCTCGGCCATTATGCAAGTTATCAAGCTACGGTGATGGCTTCAATATCGCGAAATATGCTTCGAGAAAACTTTTCGGAATTACTTTTACCTAAAACTGATTCCATCATTGGCGGAAAAAGGTCTTTACATCTTAATCAATATCCTTTCCCTTCGTTGGTTGCTGCTTTGGGACTTAAGCTTTTTGGCGGAAGCTTTGAATTTTGGGGAAGATTTCAAGCTATTGTATGTAACGCTGTTTCCATAATTTTATTGGGACTCATTGCACAAAAGCTGTTTCACGAAAGAACTGCTTGGATCGCTGCTACGGTTTACGCTTTATCCCCGTTCACGCTTATTTATGGCCAAACTTTTATGTCGGAATCAATGTCGCTTACTTTCTTGCTTCTTTCTCTTATTCTTTTGCTCAAACTTAAACCTGAAAAGTCCAGTTTTCCTGTCATTTTATTTTCCGCGCTCTCTTTTTCAATCTCAGTAACAGGAAGAATTCATCTCATTTTATTTTATCCTCTTTTTGCTTTTCTAGCTGTTCTACCTAAAAGTAAGAATCGAATTCTGAACGGAGCGATATTTAGCTTTATTGCCTTAGCGATGCCCGCGGCTTGGTACATGCATACCTATTTTGCCGCTTTAAACGTTCCGAATATTCATACCAATATATTCCTTCAAGCTTCAGCCCAAAATCCGGAAACCGCAAAGATAATTTTAACGGCGGATTATTGGCGAAAAGTATTAGATATTATTTCACAAATGCTTTTAACTCCTCTCCTTTTCCCATTTTTTCTGATAGCTCCTTTTTTGACAAACAAAAAGGGAAGGGGGTTTTGGATTGCGATGAGCGGTGCTATTTTTGGACTACTTGTCCTTTTTTTAATCCCTGAAAAAATAATGAAGCATGACTTTTATCTTTACGGCACTTTTCCTTTTATTGTGCTTGTGGTTGCTTTTGGAATTGAAATGATCACCGAAAAATTTCCTATCCTGAAAACTAACAGAGCAATCCTGTTTTTTATTCTTATTTACTTGGGAATATCCAGCAGGGTTTTTTTACATCCGATTTTTAGTTCTCCTCCTGATAAACAAAATGTTGTCCGCGTCGGTAAAATAATTCAGGCGAAAACGCAACCAGTCAATTCCTTGATTGTATTTGGAGACGATCCTGCCACCATGCTTTACTACTCTGACAGAGCCGGCTGGCCGCTCCAACCAAACCTTGTTGGAAAGCCGCTTCTCCCTTATCAAAAAAACCCACATCTTGAAAGCCAACATCTCACTGAAACGGCACAGCTAGAAGCAGCGATGAAAGACCCTGTAACATGGTTTAAATATTTAGAGACTCAAGGTGCTTCTTATCTTGTCGCTTCAGTGAAAAGCGAATTAGATTCTACGCCAAGCCTTTTAGTTTATTTGAAAAAGAATCATGAAATGCTTTCGCGCCAGGATGACGACTTTTATTTATTTAAAATTAGCCACAAACATTAATTCAAATCTTTCGATTTAGAATTCCCATTATGAAAAACTATGACTTTGTTATTGTCGGAGCCGGTATTGTTGGATTGACCATCGCTAGAGCTTTAGCAGAGCGTCACTTAGGTTCCATTTTAATTTTAGAAAAGGAATCTGAATTAGGTCGCCACGCAAGCGGGAGAAATAGCGGCGTCCTTCATACCGGGATTTATTATGGGACTGACACCCTTAAAGCCAAAGTTTGTGCTGAAGGGGCTCGCTTGCTTCGCGAATATGCAGCGAAGCACCGAATTTCATTTTTTAAGAACGGGAAAGTGATTGTGGCGACAGAACCAAATGCTGTCGGAACAATTGATGAACTTTACCATCGAGGCTTGGCAAATGGCGCACGTGTTGAGAAAATTACACCGGCCGAGCTTCATGAACTTGAACCTGAAGCTCATACGTATGGCGCTGCACTTTTTTCACCGGACACATCCGTTATTGATACGCACGGTGTCTTGGCTGCTTTAAAAAATGAAATTGAATCCTTTGGAGTAGACCTGAAAAAGAATTCTCCTTTGCTTGGTATCGATGGACACAGTCAAATTGCAAAAATAAAAAATGAACAATTTGGTTACAGGCATTTAATTAATGCGGCTGGGCTTCACGCAGATCGTATCGCTCATTGGATGGGAGTGGGCGAACGATATCACATTTTGCCATTCAAAGGAATTTATCGAAAACTTACGCCAAGCGCCGCTCAACGCTTTCGAGGTTCTATTTATCCAACGCCAGACCTTACAATGCCTTTTCTGGGGGTCCATCTAACTAAAACAATTCATGACGAAGTGCTCGTGGGTCCGACAGCGATTCCAGCGCTCGGCCGTGAAAATTACAAACTGTTTGACGACTTAAATGTTCATGATTTGCCGATTATTGTTAGCGATTTATTTGTTATGGTTATGAAGAATCAAGACGGCATTCGAAAATTGATCAAAGAAGAAACAACAAAATTTCTAGGCTCCGGTCTTTTGAAACGGGTCCAAAAGCTAGCCCCATCGATTAAACAGGAAGATATACTGCCCCAGGAAGCTGAGGTAGGCATAAGAGCTCAGCTTGTTGATCGCTCTACTAAGAAATTAATGATGGACTTTGTTCTTGAGGAAGGGAAGCACTCAACGCACGTTTTAAACGCTATTTCACCAGCCTTCACAGCAAGTTTCGCCTTCGCTGAAATCGTTGTGAATCAAATCCTTACCCGAAAAAATTAGCTCCAAAACACACAAAAACAGCTTATAATGATATCTATTGACTAGTGGTGACTACTAGTGATATGATTGACTCCTTATAAGGTAAGCAAAAAAACTTCAAGGGTCAACCTTTTAAAAGGATTGGTATTATGGAAATCAAAGAAACAGAAGTATACACCCCGCAAGAAACGCAAGTGCTTTTAAAGATAAGTTCAAGCACCGTAACGCGCATGATTAAGAAAGGACTGCTCCGAACAGCAAAGGTTGGGAAGCAGTATCGCATTATGGGCAAGGAACTCTTGCGAATTTTATCGCCAGAACTAGAAGATAAAGTGGGAAAAGCCTATAACAAAGCACGCCAATGGGCTCATCGAGATGTTTGATGAATAAGCCATATGCTATCGTACAGGCGAGAATGGATTCAAAGCGCTTACCCGGAAAAGTGCTTCGCGAAGCGAAAGGTAAGCCTTTATTGGAATATGTGATCGAAAGGCTTGCACAAAGCAAAAATTTGGAAGGGACCATCGTTGCTACTTCTATCGAGAAAACAGATGATCCGATTTTTCAATATTGCACTCAGAAAAAAATTAAATGTTATCGAGGTTCTTTAGACAACGTCGCAAGCAGATTTTTTGATCTCTTAAACGAATTTCGAATTAGCGTTTTTGTACGCATTAGCGCAGACAGCCCTTTAATTGATTCCAGGCTAGTAGATCAAGCCATTGAAATTTTTAAAGAGGGCGATTTTGATCTTGTAACCAATGTCCTGAAACGAACTTTTCCAAAAGGGCAAAGCGTTGAAGTTGTAAGCGCTAAAAGGTTTACAGAATCTTTTTCAGAAATGGCTAGCGCAGAAGAATTGGAACATGTGACTAAATATTTTTATACTCACCCCACTTCATTTAAAATTTCTAACTTCACTGCAGGCAACCAAGATTATTCCAAAATAAATTTCTGCGTAGACACCCAAGATGATTTCAACCAATTTCTTCTTATTTTAGAACGAATGACAAAACCTTATCTTCAATACAGTTGGTTGGAACTAGTGAATATTTTTAAGAATTTGAAAAGCGAATCCCCAGTATGTCTAAATTAGAAGTAAGAAAATTGAAAGTGGGGATTATTGGGCTTGGGGTAGGCGAGGTCCATATCGCAGGCTACAACTCACATCGGGATTGCGCAGTTTCAATGCTTTGCGATATTTCTAAGAGCAAACTAACAGAGGTGGCCAAGAAATATCCAAACCTTAAAACGACTGAAAATCCAAACGAAATTTTAAATGATCCTGAAATTGATGTTGTTTCTATTGCGTCTTATGACAACTGTCACTACGAACAAATTGTTCAAGCGATTCAGAATGGAAAACACGTTTTTGTCGAAAAACCGCTCTGTCTTTATTTTGAAGAAGCAAAAGAAATTCGCAGCCTCTTAGAAAACAAGCCCAACCTAAAACTTTCGTCTAATTTAATCCTTCGAAAATCTCCTCGTTTCATAAAGCTTAAAGAAATGGTTTCAGCCGGCCAATTCGGCAAAATGTTTTACGCCGAAGGCGATTATCATTATGGACGTCTTGAGAAAATTACGGAAGGGTGGCGAGGGCAGTTACCTTTTTATTCAGTTGTTTATGGCGGAAGCGTTCATCTGATAGACCTGATGCTTTGGCTCACGACTGACATGATTGAAGAAGTAGCTGCATACGGAAATCAAATCGTTTCAAAAGGTTCTCAGTTTCACTTTAATGATTGCGTGGTTTCGATTCTGAAATTTAAAAGCGGAATGGTTGCAAAAGTAACGGCTGATTTTGGAGGTGTCAGGCCGCACTTTCACGATCTTTCTATTTACGGAACTAAAGCGACTTTTGTGAATGACTTTCCAAACGCTAAGCTTTTTTTATCGCGAGATCCAAAACAGCAACCTCAGAAAATTACAGAGCCATATCCCGGTGTGCAAAAGGGAGATTTAATTTATAACTTTATAGATTCGATCGCGAACGGTGTTAAACCTGAAATCTCGGCCGAGGATGTGTTCAAAGCAATGTCTGTGTGTTTTGCTATTGAAGAATCTGTAAAACAGGGTAAGCCGGTCCGAGTAAATTATCTTTAGGAGCTCAACATGGAAACGACGATTCGAACGATACCGTTTGGGAAACCGATAATTGGTGAAGAAGAAAAAAATGCTGTACAGGAAGTCTTGAATGGCACCGTCCTTGTGCATGGCCCGCGCGCTAAAGAATTTGAAGCATCCTTTTCAAAATTCACGGGAACAAATCACGCTGTATCTGTTGCTTCTTGCACGGCAGCCTTGCACCTGTGTTACTTTTACTTAGGCCTTAAAGCAGGAGATGAAGTGCTTGTTCCCGCACAAACCCATGTTGCAACCGCTCATGCCATAGAATTCTGCAATGCAAAACCTATTTTTGTAGATTCCGAAAAAGAAACTGGAAATATAGATATCAATCAAATCGAACCTCTTATCAATTCCCGCACACGTGCAATATCGGTCGTTCACTTTCTTGGAATGCCGGTCAATATGGACCGGATTAATCAAATTGCAAAGAAACATAACCTTTTTGTTCTTGAGGATTGCGCCTTGGCAATCGGAAGTTACTTCAAAGGTGTCCATGCCGGATTGCTTGGCGACGCAGGTTGTTTTTCTTTTTATCCGGTGAAGCACATGACAACCGCAGAAGGCGGAATGTTCATTACTAAACATGAGGAAATTGCAAATAAGATTACACGCCAAAAAGCCTTTGGAGTTGATCGTCATGTAGGAGAGCGCACCGTGCCCGGAATTTATGATGTAACCATGCTTGGATTCAACTATCGGCTTAGCGAAATGCAAGCTGCTCTCGGAATCGAACAACTCAAGCGAATGAGCCAGTTTTTAAAACAGCGTAAAGAAAATTTTGAAGTATTAAGTGAAGGCCTTAAGGCGCTGGGAGAGCTTACGCAGCTAAAGTCAAGCCACGGCGATTATCAGAGCAGTTATTACTGCCTTTCAATCTTGTTGAATAAAGCTTTAAGTTCGAAACGTTTTGAACTGGTGGATTATCTTAAAAAAAATGGTATTGGAACCAGCGTTTATTATCCGAAGCCCGTTCCTCATATGAGTTATTACAAAATGAAATATAATTTTAACGAGCAAAGCTATCCTGTTGCCGCATGGATCAGCAACTCGTCAATTGCGTTACCTGTCGGCCCTCATTTAAATGGAGAAGACATGGAATATATAGTTAAAACAGTTAAAGAGGCACTTCAAGCAGTTAAGTCGAAATAAAGGAGCAAAGCATGAATTCATGGGATAAAAAGCGAGTTGTTCTAATCGGTGGAGCAGGATTTATCGGTCATCATTTAGCGTTAGCTTTGGTCGAGAAAGGTGCGCACGTTGAAGTCATCGATAGCTTACAGATCAATAATCTGCTTACCTTTGCTTCGGGTGGGATTAATTCTCCTAACCGAGACCTTTATTATCATTTCACTAACAGCCGTTTAGACTTATTACATGAAGCGGGAATTCCCGTTCATGTTCAGGATGCGCGCGAATATCACAGCTTGTCGCATCTACTTGTACGGATTAAACCGCAAGTGGTGATTCATTTGGCTGCCATAGCTCACGCAGGGAATTCCAACAAAGACCCTTACAGCACTTTTGATCACAGCCTTCGGACTCTAGAAAATACTTTGGACTATTCGCGTAATTTGGTCGAACATTTTATTTATTTTTCCTCAAGCATGGTTTATGGGCATTTTAACTCTGAAGCCGTAACCGAGGATACTCATTGCGAGCCTCTTGGAATTTATGGAGCATTAAAGTTTGCGGGAGAAAAAATGGTAATCGCCTACAATCAAGTTTTCAATCTTCCATATACGATTGTCCGACCCTCTGCATTGTACGGAGAACGGTGTGTAAGCAGGCGAGTAGGACAAATTTTTATTGAAAACGCTATCCAAGGAAAAGAAATTTCCATTTCCGGGGACGGTGAGGATCGTTTGGATTTTACCTACATAGCAGATCTGGTTGATGGAATCACAAAAATTGTTGAAAATAAAAATTCACTCAATCAAATTTTTAACCTTACCTATGGAGAATCTTGTTCTATTGCGGATATGGCGAGAATTCTTGCAGAACATTTTCCGAACGTGAAAATTAAGTACTTACCAAAAGATAAATTAATGCCTGACCGAGGCACGCTTTGCATTGATAAGGCGAAGCAGCTTTTGAACTATCATCCTCAGTTTCCTCTAGATAAGGGGTTCGTTCGATACATTGAATGGTATAAGTCGCTCGATCAATTTCAACAAGGGTCTCCGCTGGTAGGGGTTAAAAACTGAAAATGGCCACAGCGCTCCACAATCAAAAAGAAATCGTTCATGACAGCTGGCTTTCTGAAATTTTTGGCAGGGAAGTCTATAAAATTACCGCCAACGAACTCTTGTCCCGAAAAGCCAGCATACATGATTCGTTTAAAGAATTGCAAGGAAAACCCGTCTTCCTTTATTCAAAAGTTTCAACCACTGATGTTTCAACAGCTAAATTTCTTGAGTCGTTAGGCTTCGGCGTCGTTGATACGCAAATTGTTCTGGAAAAACAGATAGATCCAAAAAACTCACCAAAAAGTGACTTTACCATTCGTTTTGCAAAGCCGGAAGATGAACAACAGACCGCTGAGCTGGCAAAAAAAAATAGCACAACTTCAAGATTTCATCTGGATCCATTGATCCCGAAAGAAATCGCCGATCGAGCAAAGCAAGAATGGGCACGAAATTACTTTTTAGGACGACGTGGTGATCAAATGGTTATTGCCGCTGATGGCCAAAAAATTGTAGGTTTTTCACAGCTTTTACATGACAAAAAAGAAGCTGTTATTATTGATCTCATTGCTACAGATAAAACGTACCGAAGAAAAGGAATCGCAACTAGCCTCATTGCTTTTACCGAAGTAAATACTAGAGGTTTCCAAGTCCTTCGCGTAGGAACACAAGTTTCGAATATTGCTTCGCTTAAACTTTATGAAAAGCTTGGGTTTAGAACCTGTTCTTCGCATTACGTTTTTCATTACTACAACTGAGGATTCTGAATGAAAATTGGCACTTTAGATTTAGAGAATGAAATTCTTTTGGTTGCCGAAATCGGCAATAATCATGAAGGAAACTATGAGCTCGCTGAAAAACTCATTCAAGCGGCGGCTAAGGCAGGTGCTAATGCCATCAAGTTTCAGACAATCGTCCCGGAACGTTTGGTGTCGCCCAAAGAAGGCGATCGCATTAAGCAGCTT
>JGI1358J11329_10001179_pt1 | contig 21847 bp, 19 predicted proteins | sample Subgroupgradi54m_FD_11329 | JGI IMG/M metagenome (IMG submission 11329)
TCTTAAAGTGCTGGAAGAGGTGCGTCTTGAAACTCCTTTTGGCTCTCCCTCCGATGCCTACATTTTGGGTGAGCTGGAAGGGCAAAAGCTGATTTTTCTTCCTCGTCATGGACGGGGACACCGTATTTCTCCTTCCGAGTTAAATTTTCGGGCCAATATCTGGGGTTTTAAAAAGCTGGGTGTGGAAACTATCATTGCGGTTTCTGCCGTTGGAAGTATGCGCAGGGAAATTGAACCCGGCCATATGGTGATCATCGACCAGTTTTTTGATCGTACCAAAGGACGTTTCTCCACATTTTTTACCGACGGTGTTGTGGCCCATGTAACGTTTGCCGATCCCTTGTGTCCTGAAATCAGAAAAATTTTAATTCAGGCCGGCAAGCAGGTAGGAGCGATTGTCCATGACAAAGGCACTTATGTTTGTATGGAAGGTCCTCAATTTTCAACGCGTGCCGAATCCAATATTTATCGTCAGTGGGGTATGGATGTCATCGGGATGACCAATCTCCAGGAAGCCAAACTCGCGCGCGAAGCGGAAATTTGTTACGCTACCATTGCTTTGTCAACGGACTATGATTGCTGGCATGACGGTCATGAGGATGTAACGATTGAGATGGTCATTCAGACCTTGCAGAAAAATGTGTCTACAGCCAAACAAATGATTCGACAGGCCATCACGCTTGTTCGTTCCGATCGTCCTTGTGGATGTCGCACTGCCATGAAACATGCGATTTTAACGGATCGTACAGTCATTCCAATAGAAACTAAGAAACGTTTAGAAGTGATTGTAGGAAAGTATTTATAACTCCCCCATCCCCCTCTTAAATTAAGAGGGGGACCGAGGGGGAGTTATCAGCAGGAGAGAATATGAGTATCTTAGTTGTTGGTAGTGTCGCATTAGATTCCGTCAAAACACCGTTTGGTCAAGTAGATCGTGCTCTCGGGGGATCCGCCATTCACTTTTCTGCTTCTGCCAGTTTTTTTTCAAAGCTTCATCTTGTCGGTGTTGTGGGTGAAGATTTCCCTGAAGGGGAAATACAGTTTTTAAAGGAAAGAGGAGTGGATTGTTCTGGAATTCAGGTTCAAAAGGGAAAAACATTTCATTGGAAAGGTGAATATGATTTTGATTTGAACACAGCAAAGACATTGGAGACCCATCTGAATGTATTTGCCGATTTTTCTCCCGAAATCCCCTCGATTCTCCAGGGGACCCCGTATGTTTTTTTGGCTAATATCCATCCCGCTCTTCAGCTGAAAGTTTTAGATCAGGTAAAAAATCCAAAGTTGAAAGCTTTGGACACTATGAATTTTTGGATTCATGGGGAATTGGAATCTTTAAAAAAAGTAATGGCACGTGTGAATCTGATGGTCATCAACGAAGGTGAGGCTCGTGAATTAACCAAAGAGGGTGCTCTGTTAACTGCTGCTCGGAAAATCCAATCTTGGGGACCAGAGATCGTGATCATTAAAAGGGGCGAGTATGGGGCCTTGTTGTTTCATAAGCATGAAATTTTTTCAGCACCTGGGTTACCTCTAGAGACTGTCAAAGATCCAACAGGTGCGGGTGATAGTTTTGCAGGGGGTGTGATGGGATATTTGGCACTGAAGGGAAATTTGAGCTTAGAAACGTTTAAGCAGGCCATTGTTGTCGGAAGTGCTATGGCGTCTTTTAATGTGGAGGATTTTAGTTGTCGGCGATTAAAAACGCTGACACGGTCCGAAATTTATGAGAGAGTAGGCGAGTTTAAAAAATTAGCAAATTTTGAAACGGTTGTTTTTGATTAATTTAATAGATAGCGCGTGAGTACGGGACGAATCGGATTTATTCCGTTCGACCCGGCGGAGCAAGCGATTAGGTCATTGCATAACAGATGAGGGGATCGGGGAGAGAATGCGGCGACCTAAGAAGTACCCGCAGGGTAGATCTCTCCCCGCTAATATATGGAAACTTTAGGACAATTTTTAAAAAGAGAACGAGAATTTCGTGGGATTTCCCACGAGGATTTATCAAAAAAGACTAAGATTACGGTCGCGACTCTTAGAACTCTTGAACAGGATGCCTATGAAAAACTTCCTTCAGGTTCTTATGTAAAAGGCTACCTCAAGCTTCTTGCTTTTTCTGTAGGTGTGAAATTTGAAGAATTGATGGCCCTCTATCAAAATATTCCTGACACTTCCAAAAAAGAAGTTGATCCTTTTTACCAGATTGGTCGTTTTGAAAATCGCAGTGACCTTTTGAAGGGATAAACTTTTCCCATGGCCGGTTTTCGTGGACGTGAGATTGTTTCAGAAGCCGTTGTTCTGCATTCCAGGACAATTCGTGAAAATGATATTTTGGTTGATTTGTTAACTCCCGAGGGTCGTTTCTGGGGAGTGGCTCGTCATGGGCGCAAAAGCCAGAAACGTTTTGGCCCGGTTCTAGAAACGCTCAACTGTCTGAAAATTCGGTATCGTGATCGGGATCAGTCCATGATGATGCTCGAGGAAGCCACGCTTCAAGCACCTATTATTCATGATCCTCTTGGTTTAGAAGCACTTCTTTCTGCCTTTTATTTAGTGGATTTGGTCCGTGAGTTTATTCCTGAAAAAAATCAGGACCCACGTCTTTATCCGCTTTTAAGCGAGTCGCTGGCCCATCTCCATACTCAAGAGCCTTCTCAAGTTTGTCTGGAGTTTGAGTCTCGTTTTTTAAAGCTTTCTGGTTATGGCTTGAGTTTTGAATCATGTCAGTCCTGTCAAAAACCTTGGGAAAAGCATCAGTCTTTTTTCTTTGTTTTTCTTCAAGGAGGTATTTTTTGTTCCGATTGCCTTCCTTCTACTGCAGATCATTTGCCTTATACCTTGCATTCACTAAAAAAAATCCTGCCGTTGTTTTTGGAATACCAATTGGGCAAGTCTCTCCGGTCACGTAAGGTTTTGACTCAGATGATGGTTTGGGAGTAAAACAAAATCCTCTTATGTCACATCGACTTCGATTTCTAAAAGCCTATCGTACGTTCCTTTTCGTATTAGGGTCCTATATTTTTTTAGGGTTTAAGAAAAAGATTTTTGGACCTGTCCGCATGCAAGAAAAAACAGATAAAATCCATAGACTGAATGCAAAACGGATTGAAAAAACTATTTTGGAACTCAAAGGCCTTTTTATCAAGATGGGGCAAATGCTTTCCATCATGAGTAACTTTTTACCGGAAGCTTTTACAGAGGAGTTGGAGGGTCTACAGGACGCTGTTCCGCCGCATCCTTACGAAGCGATCGAACGTCGCTTTTTGGAAGAGTTTCAGAAAACACCACAGGAAATTTTTGCTAGTTTTAACCAGGTGCCCATAGCTTCTGCTTCCTTGGGTCAGGTTCATATGGCCACGCTCAAAGATGGAACCAAGGTGGCTGTCAAGATTCAGTATCCGGAAATCGATGATATTGTTCGTGCCGATATTAAAATTCTCAGGCGTATTTTTTATTTTCTTCACGTTCTCTTTCCTTCTTATGGATTGAAGAGCGTTTTTGAAGAGATCTCAGAAGTGGTATTGCAGGAGCTGGATTACGTTTATGAGGGAAAAAATTTAGAACTGCTCCGCAAAAATTTTGAATCCGAAAAAGATTTTCTTTTTCCTCATGTTTATTGGAAATTCTCTTCTTCTAAAATCATCACACTTCATTTTATGGAAGGGATCAAAATTTCTGCAGTTGATGATTTTAAAAAGTTAGGCATTGACCCTCAAAACATCGCCACAAAAATTATTCACGGTTACTGTAAGCAAATTTTTATGGACGGTGTTTATCATGCCGATCCGCATCCTGGAAATTTGTTGGTGACAAAAGAGGAGGGTGGCGAGGACAGAATTATTCTCGTCGATTTTGGAGCGACTGCAAAAATTTCAGAGCGTATGCGGCGTGGAATCACCGTTTTTGCTGAAGGACTGATCAAGAGAGATACTAGAATTTTAGCCAATGCCATGAGGGAGATGGGATTTGTGGCGCGGCAGGATGGCTTTGAACCTTTTGAGGATCTTGTCGACTATTTTTACGAAAAAATTTCAAATCTTAAAATAGAAAATTTTAAGAAAATGGATCTTGGCCAACTCAGAAATCTGGAAGATCTGATTGAACTGAAGAAAATGAACATTCACTTCAAAGATCTGATGACCTCCTTTCATGTGCCCAAAGACTGGATTCTTCTTGAGCGGACTCTTATTCTTGTGATGGGCCTCTGTGCTCACTTGGCGCCACAGATGAATCCTATTGAGATTGTTTTGCCATACGTGGAAAAATTTGTTTTGAAAGATAGAACCTTGAGTGAGGTAGTGGTTGAATTAAGTAAGCAGATGGTTGTCTCGTATTTACAACTTCCCTACGAGATTCAGAAAACATTAAGACGTTTGAATGAAGGAACCCTCACCCTAGAATCCAAACGTTTAGGCCAGCATACGGAAAAAATGTATGCCATGGGGCATCAGTTTCTTTATGGACTTTTAGGTCTTTCGGGCCTTTTCCTTTGGAATTATTGGCAGGAGAGGGGGTTGGAGTCTTGGAGTTCCGATGCTCTTTATGGGAGTATTTTTTTTGGGAGTACTCTTTTAATTTCAATTTTTCGTAATCGCTTATGAAATCGTCAGAGACTATTCGCCTTTATATTATCATTTCTCTTCTTGTTCATATTCTGTTGCTGATTGCTGCCAGCTGGAAGATGAAAGACATGTCGATGAGAGATTTTAAACCGTCTACTCCTGAGGTGGTAGAAGTCAATCTCTTGCCTGATCCTTCTTATCAAATTGCTGATATCGAGCCTCCTAAAAAAGAAGAGAAGCCTAAAGATTCGAAATTTGTGGGACTCTATGATTCTCGGGTGGAGGAGGAGAAGGTGGCTCCCAGCCAGCCTTTACGTCATCGAGGAGGTCATGAGGATGCAAAACAAGAAAAGAAACAACAGGGAAAAGGAACTGGAGAAAAACTGGCTTTGAAAACCCCAGAAAAATCAGCAGAGCCTCAAGGTTTGGGAGACAGTTTTACGGATTCTCTTCCTCAAGATTTTTTTCCGGATCGTAAAATTGGTGATAAAACATATTTGAATGTTCTTCGTTTCCCAAAGATTGGATATTTTGTTCGTTTGAAAAAGATTTTTCATACAACATGGAATCCTGCTCCGGCTGTTCGTTCTTATGCCGGGACCAACTTTATTTCTAAAGGGCAAATGGGAGTTGTTTTGGGAGTTGCCATTAATCAATCAGGGGAGCTTGCGGAGCTTTTTGTGATTAACTCTTCGGGTTTACCCGCCTACGATCAAGAAGCCATAAGGACTATCCGCGACTCGGCTCCTTTTGCAGTGCCGCCATCCGATTTGTTAGATTCTACAAAAACACTCCGCATGGTTTGGACGTTTACGGTGTATCTCTAGTTGTCGACCTCTCCGTAAGATATCTATTCGTTAATAATCTTAGGGATCGTCTTCAGATGAGGGTCATGACCGGAGAGTTTTTTAAACAGAGAAATCTGTTCTTGCTGGAAATACTTGTTCCCGGTGGATGACATTTGAATTGTAATGTAACGGAAATTTTGAGAAGTAAACTTCTGGGCATTGATTCCCCCTACAATGGTGTAGTCCGTCGAAGTCTCGGCACAGACCTGTTCATCCCGATCTGTTTTCCAACACATGACAAAGGAACCCTTTACCTTTCCTGGGCTTTCTCCAGGAACCCATGTTTCCACCGTTGGCTCAACACTGACAACTTTTTTAATCGGGAAATCTCCGTTAACATCGAATTGTCCAGTAAAACCACCATCAGGTGTTCGATCATAACTTGCCACAACAACCATTTTTTCATTGCTCCCGAGGAACTTTATGGTGCGTGTAAAATTGATTGATTCGGCTCCTAGAAAAGGATTAATCGCCGCAGGATCTAACGGACTGTCTGGTTCTGGGAGTCCTGTCAGACTATACGCTGTCATATACTTAAGTTCGATCTCAGCAAGAAGGTTTTTATAATCATAACTCACTTCAATCTCACCTGTATCTTTATTAGCCATCCCAATCTGCTGTTGCAGCAATTTTCTTCCCGTTAATTTCTCCTTTGGTAGTGCTGTGAAACGTAAAAAAAGAGGATCCACTCTTGGCTTTTGTTTGACCAAAAGAATTTTTATATCCAATAGATAGCGTTAAGCTCAAACAGAAAACCAATACAATTAATCCTTATCTCTCATTATAAACCCCCTTATTTTAAGTTATATTTAAATTAATATACATATTTTATATCAATATTGATAATTGTCAATTTTTATATATATAATGTCACCGAACAATTAAAAGTGGACTGATTAAAGTTTAAAAGTGGACTATTTTTGGTTAAAGGCTCTCCCTCCCCCTTTGATGGGGGAGGGCTGGGGAGAGGGTGAAAATTTGAATCAAGTGACTTCCTTTGCAAAGAAACTCAGAAAAGATTCAACGGATACGGAAAGACTTTTATGGAAACATCTGAGAGCCAAGCGGTTTGAAGGCTTAAAATTCAGACGACAGGAACCGATTGGAAAATACATCGTTGATTTTATCTGTTATGAAAAGCGTGTCATCATTGAGTGCGACGGGGGTCAGCATGCTTTGCAAACAGAAAAAGATCAGGAGAGAGACCGATGGTTTAAAGCCCAAGGATATCGTGTCTTAAGATTTTGGGACAATGAGGTCTTTCAGAATACGGAAGGAGTGCTTGAAACAATCCTCGAGGCTTGCCGAACCTCACCCTCCCCTTAATCCCCTCCCATCGAGGGAGGGGAAATCAAATAACGGCCAATCAGTCCACTTTTAAAAGTTCAGGAGTCCACTTTTAAAAGTTTCCTAACATTTTTATATATACAAAAAAGAAAAATGTTATCAGCCCATGATGGTTTTAACCGTCCCGAGCTCAGGAGGGTGATTGCCCATAAGTTCAAAAATGCTTCAATAAAATCGCAACATTTCTAACGTTTTGCCGATAAATAACTATGTTCGTATTTTCTCTAGGTCTTAGACCGATAACTATTACTGACCAAAGCCAACGGATTATTTCTCCAAATGAATTTCGTGAAGAAGTAGAACATCTTCGTGGGTTGTCTGAGTCTATGGTTCTGACGGATAATAATTTGAGTATCATCAGGTTGTATCGAAGTTTGATTCGCAAAGGTCTTCGATCGGACACAACATCTTCCCTTCTGAATGAAGCTCTCCTACCATCACCTTCGGCAAAACGGCTTAATTATGAAAGCACAAAAAAGGCACTTGCAGCTTTGAGTCGAATGCTTGATGGTGGCAAAAAAGTGGATATTGAGGATGCTCAGCAGTACATCTATCAGCATTGTCCTTATCCTTCTTTGGCAACAACCACAACGGCACAGGAAAGATTGGCTTTCCAATCAGGATACCCACTTTTTACAGCCATGAAAAGACCAGAGCTCTTTGATAAAAGGAGAGTCTATGTTTCACTCATAATGCCTGAAAAACTAGAACTAGACGATACGTTACTCGACAATATTGAAAGTCTTTTTTTCTTTAAGCGGTGGATGAGTTTGTATTCCCTCTCTAAAAATGGGGAACCTTTACTGAATCAAAAGATGCGTAGCGAGTTTATGCAAAAAGAGGGGGGAGAACGATTATTTCGTACCTACTTTTACCAACTCATCCAAGCCTGGATACTTTCAAATGATGAAGAAGTGCCGGATCCTGCTTCGGATCCTTATATTTTGCTTCGTCATATTCAATCATTATTTATTTTAGTAGATAGAATACGCCAAAGGTACACTTTTTTTAGCAGTCATGCTGCTCGTTACTCAAATCTCTCTTTTCCAGAAATCCCTCCTATTTCTTTTAATGATCCACACTTTGAAAGTGTACTCGAAGATCTAAAAAAATATTTTCATGATTTCTGCGATGGAGATAAAAATAAAAAACTATTTTTACAAAGATCAGGGGCTTTGGAAGTAATAGCTCTCATGGAAAAACTCATGACTCTTGCAAATCTGTTTAAGCACTTGGTTGAAAATAAACCTCAAATTAGCTTAGACCTTGTAAGGAGATTATACACCAGCGGTCAATCCTTTAGTGAAAAGGTTGCCTCTCTTGTTTTAGGACATAAGGATCCTGTTCTGACAAATTATCACGAAATTCCTCTTCAAACGGCTGAATTTGAGTCTCATAAAGTCCAATATCAGTATTCAGGTATTAACATAATGATCCTGAACGCCATTCTCAAATTTGTACCTTTTGCTCCAGCGGATGTGGTTTACGATATTGGAAGCGGTTATGGAAGACTTGCTGCCTACCTGGGTTGCCACCTCTCTGTCCCAATTCGTGGGATTGAAATCGTTCCTCAAAGACACGAGGAAGCCCTTCAGTTGAGAGAACATCTTCAGCTAACCCATGTTGAATTTTTGTGTGGAGATGCCCTAGATATTAATCTCAGCGATGGAACCACTTTTATTTTATTTAATCCTTTGTCTCCAGAACAATTGGACCAGTTTCTCCTCAAAATAAAGACACTGACTCGTTCCACTGGGAAAAAGATACGTATCATTTCGTATGGACCATCCAACTATGCCTTATCCACAGAAGGAGACTGGCTTTCTTTAAAACGAATAATACAAACTCCAGAGAGTGATCGTGATGATCCTACAAGAGATGTTTTTGTTTTTGAATCCCGCCTGTCCATTTAAAAGAATCAACTTTTAAAATGTATAGCGCAGTTTCAACTCCCGGGCAGCTTTCGCTTCGTCCAGGCGGCGGAGGCGGGTGTTGTTAGGGGCTGATTTCAGGAGATCAGGGTTGGTTTGGGCTTCTTTGGCAATTTCCGTCATCGCATCGCAAAACTCATCGAGTGTTTCTTTAGATTCTGTTTCTGTCGGTTCAATCATCAACGCTCCAAAAATAACAAGAGGGAAATAAATAGTTGGTGAATGAAATCCATAATCCATCAGGCGTTTCGCAATATCTAGAGTGGATATGTGGTGTTCTTTCTGTTTTTTGTCTGAAAAGACGACTTCGTGCAAAGTCCCTTCACCAAAAGGAAGATGGTAATGGTCTTTTAAACGAGCCTTAATATAATTGGCGTTAAGCACAGCTAGCTCTGTGGCACGCTTCAATCCTGTAGCTCCCATTTCACGAATATAAGTGTAGGCACGAACCATCATTCCGAAATTTCCCTGAAAAGCACGTATGCGGCCGATGGATTGAGGACGGTCAGAGTCTAGGTGAAATATCCCCCCCTCGCCCCCCCTTAACTTAAGGGGGGGATGGGGAGGGATACTAACAACTCTCGGGATAGGAAGGAAAGGTTCCAGAATTTTTTTAACAGCTAAAGGTCCTGAACCAGGTCCACCACCCCCATGAGGAGTCGTAAAGGTTTTATGGAGATTGTAGTGGAGCATGTCGATGCCCAAATCTCCAGGACGTGCTTTGCCCAGCAGAGCGTTCATGTTGGCGCCATCTCCATAGACAAGCCCACCTTTGGCATGAACGATATCCGCAATCTCTTTAATGTCCGTTTCAAAAAGTCCGATGGTGCTTGGGTTTGTGAGCATGAGACCGGCAACATCCTCAGTCATCATCTGAGCAACCACACCGGCTGTGAGTCGTCCTTCTTTTCCCGTACGAATTTGCACAACATCGTAATCCGCCATGGAGCAGGTAGCTGGATTGGTACCGTGGGCTGAATCTGGAATGAGTATTTTTTTTCTAGGGTTTCCTTGGGCTTTTAACCAGGCACGCATGACGAGAACGCCGGTTAATTCTCCGTGTGCGCCAGCGGCCGGTTGGAGAGTCACCGCATCCATACCGGAAATTTCTGCCAAATAATTTTCCAGTTCGTACATTAATTGAAGACAACCTTGAACAGTGGATTCCGGCTGATAGGGATGAACATGGGCAAAACCTGTGTAACGGGCCGTTTCTTCGTTAACACGCGGATTATATTTCATTGTGCAGGAGCCTAACGGATAAAAATTGGTATCGATGGAAAAATTCCATTGAGAAAGCCGTGTGAAATGACGAACAACTTCCAATTCTGAAAGTTGTGGAAGGCGAGCGGACTGGGACCGTTTTAGAGAAGAGGGGACCTCTCTTTTTTTCTGAGGACATTTCGGTAAGGAAGCACTTGAACGGCCCTCTCGAGAAAGTTCAAAAGAAAGCTGCTCGTTAAATTGAAAGCCTTTTTGGTTGGAATTTTTCATAATACCTTTTTTAAAGCTCCCAAAAATTTTTCCACGTGTTCATCTGTATTCATTTCCGTGAGGCACACGAGCAAACCATTCTTTTGTTCAGGGTACCAACGTACCAGCGGAATCCCCGCAATGATTTTATGTTCTAAAAGAGCCTCAACAAGTTTTTGAGGGTCTCTTTCTGTTTGAATCACAAATTCGTTGAATGTGATTCCTGCAAAAGGAATTTTAATTCCTGGAATTTTTGAAAACCGTTCTTTCAAATCGGTGGCACGATCAAAATTTATTTGAGCTAATTCCTGATAACCAATTTTTCCCCAAAGCGTCATGGTGATTGTCGCTGCCAAAGCGCAAAGAGCTACGTTTGTGCAAATATTGGAGGAAGCTTTTTCACGACGGATGTGCTGTTCCCGTGTTGCGAGTGTGAGGACGAAACCACGGTTGCCTTGAGCATCAACAGTTTCTCCCACCAGTCGTCCAGGCATGGAACGAACATATTTATTTTTTGTGGCAAAGAATCCCAAGCCAGGTCCGCCGAACGACATGGTGTTCCCAAAAGTTTGTCCCTCCGCAACAGCAATGTCTGCACCCATTTCCCCAGGGGACTTAAAGAGACCCAAGGCGAGTGGTTCGGTGGTGGACGTTACAAAAAGAGCCCCCTTTTGATGAGTCATCTCTGCAATGTCGGAAAGATCCTCCATAACGCCAAAAAAATTAGGAGTAGCGACCAAAACGCATCCCACATCTTCCGTCAGCAATGACTTCAGATGGGAGCGATCCAATGTGCCTTCGGGCGTGTATCCAATTTCTTCCAAAATAATTTCTGGATCTTGAATGTAGGTTTTTAAAGTTTCGCGGTATTCCGGATGAAGGTTGCGCGATACAAGAATTTTTTTTCTTTTGGAAATGGAAAGAGCCATTAATGCAGCTTCTGTAGTTCCTGTAGAGCCGTCATAATGAGAGGCGTTGGAAACCTCCATGCCGAGAATTTCACACACCATTGTTTGATATTCGAAAATAGCTTGTAAGGTTCCCTGCGAAATTTCCGGCTGATAGGGGGTGTAGGCCGTGAGGAATTCTCCACGAGTTAAAAGTTGGGATACGGCACTGGGAATATAATGAGAATAGGAACCCCCACCCAAGAAGACGGACCAGTCTTCTCCATGAGCATTTTTTCGACTTAATTCGCGTAAGTGATTGCGAAGCTCCAGTTCAGAGAGAGGTGCTGGAAGATCCAGATCTTTTTTAAGTCGAAGAGATTCTGGAATGCTGGAAAAAAGGTCATGAATATTGGACACACCAATGACCTTGAGCATTTGTTCAATTTCTGTGGATGTGTGAGGAAGGTAACGCACGATGAGAGCCTACTCGCTCTCTTCCTTGAGATATTTTTCGTATTCTTTGGCCGACATCAGTTCTTTAAGTTCTTTGGGATCAGAAACTTCAAACTTGATAAGCCAACCTTCACCATAAGGGTCTTCATTGACGATTTCCGGACTATCCACGACAGGATCATTGATTTCCATCACGGTTCCTGTCACAGGAGCATAGATATCGTTGACAGATTTGACTGATTCGACAACGCCAAAAGCATCACCCTTGGAAAATTCTTCTCCCTCAGCGGGAAGTTCGACAAAGACAATTTCACCCAGTTGGTCTTGAGCATAGTCAGAAATACCGACCGTCACAACATTGCCGCTTATGCGGACCCATTCATGTTCTTTGGAATATTTTAGATCTTCAGGAAGATTCATTTTTTTTGCCTATAAAATGGTAACGAAACAACTATCGCGTGCCTTTTTTTATTGTGGATGTCAACTTCGATTTTTAAGTTTTCTTTTTCAAAATCTTTTTTCACATAACCAAGTGCTATGGCTCTGTCAAGCGTTGGAGATTTCGTGCCGCTGGTCACGAAACCTATTTCTTTTTCCCCTGAAAAAATCTTGCAACCTTGTCGGGCAATTCCGGGTTCTTCCATCATCAGACCCACCAATTGTTTGGGCTCACCAAGGGGAGCCCCTACGTTATTACGAATTTTTTCTAACGCTTTACGTCCGACAAAATCACCTTTGTTCATTTTTACAATCCAAGAGAGACGCGATTCAAAAGGATGAATTGTGTCGTTAATTTCATGTCCATAGAGAGGGTAGGCGGATTCAAGTCGTAAAGTGTCGCGTGCTCCTAAACCAATCGGAGTGGCTCCAGACTCCATCAGCGTTGTCCAAATTTTTTCTGCATCTTTGGGAGAACCATAAATTTCAAAACCATCTTCGCCCGTGTAACCTGTTCGAGCCAACAGAACCGGACTACCCAAAAGTTTTGTTTCCACAAACGTATAATACTTTTTAGGTTGAGGAGTTGTAGAATCTATGGAAGCCAATATTTTTTCAGACTCAGGTCCCTGAAGAGCAATTTGAAAGTACTGCGTACTGACATCTTCAACGTGAGCGGTTGGATTCTCGAATTGTTTGACCCACTGAAAATCTTTTTCTGTATTAGAAGCATTGACACAAATTAAAAAACGATCCTGAGAAATCTTGTTCACAATAATGTCATCCACAAAAGTACCGCGTTCCGTGAGCAAGGCTGAGTATTGACAGTCACCGGGCTTTAGAGGAGTGACATCATTGCACGTTACTTTTTGAAGGACGCTTTCAGCCTTGGAGCCATGCACCAAAAGCTCTCCCATGTGGCTCACATCAAAAATTCCAGATTTGTTGCGGACGGTATGGTGCTCTTCGATCACTCCTTTATAAAGGACGGGCATTTCCCAGCCGGCAAAGTCCACCATGCGTGCGCCGAGTTGTTTGTGAATTTTATAAAGAGGAGTTTGTTGAGGCATAATCAACTCAGGGCTCTGATCACCTCTTTGACACTGAAAGCCTTGTTAAGGGTATAAAAATGAATTCCCACAGCTTTCTGCTGGAGGAGTTCTTCGCATTGTTTGGTAGCGTGATCAATCCCAAGTTGAATCACAGACCCTGGCTGATCTTGATACTGAATTAATTTTTGCTGGAGGCTTTTTGGAATTTTTGCCCCACACATTTTAGTAATTTTTTCGATCTGTTTGACATTCACAATGGGCATGATGCCCGGAATGATAGGAATTTGAATCCCGATTTTTCGACAGCGGTTTTCAAAATCAAAGTAATCCTGATTATCAAAGAAGAGCTGCGTGATGACGACATCCGCACCCGCATCCACTTTTCTTTTTAAATTTTTCAAATCAGTTTCTTTGTCTTTCGCTTCAATGTGTCCTTCGGGATAACCAGCGACTGCGATGCTGAACCCATTGATCTCTTTTAAATAAGAAACGAGCTCATTGGCATAACCAAAACCATGGACTGGTTTTTGAAATCCTGCTGAACCTGCGGGTGGATCACCACGCAGAGCAACAATAAGATCGATGCCTTCTTTTTTGAGACTCTCCACATAAGCTCTTACTGAGTCTCGTGTGCTTCCTACGCAGGTAAAATGAAACGCCGTGTTGAGTTTAAGCTCTCGATGAATGCGAAGAACCAGATCACGCGTAAGACCCTGAGTCGAACCCATGGCTCCATAAGTGACAGAGATATAAGAGGGATTAAAAACAGAAAGTTCTTTAAGAACTTCTAAAAGTAAATTGATACTCTTGTCGTCTTTTGGCGGAAACAGCTCAAAAGAATAGCGAGGGTTTTTTTGTTTGTAAAAATCCTGAAAGTTCAATTTTGATTCCTTTTGGCTGCTTGAAGTGTATTCCACAAGAGCATGGCAATGGTCATCGGTCCCACACCACCAGGAACCGGTGTGATAAACGCTGCTTTTTCTTTGGCGTGTTCAAATTCCACATCGCCAGCCAATTTCCCATTGGGGAGTCGATTCATTCCCACATCAATGACAATAGCTCCCGGTTTAATCCAATCTCCTTGAATGAAATGAGCGCGTCCAATTGCCGCCACCACCACATCTGCTGCCCGTATTTTTTCTTCCAGACTTTTTGTACGGGAGTGACAGATCGTCACCGTTGCATTTTTTTGCATAAGAAGTAGAGCCACAGGTTTGCCGACAATATTAGAACGTCCCACGACGACCGCTTCTTTTCCTTCTAAAGAATAAGAAATGGACTCGAGTATTTTCATAACCCCCAAAGGTGTGCAAGGAATTGTACCCGCTTTTCCAATCAGAAGACTTCCCATGTTCATGGGATGAAAACCATCCACATCTTTTTCAGGAAGAATAGCATCGATGATTTTTTGGGGATTGATGTGAGAGGGAAGGGGAAGCTGAACTAAAATGCCATGAATGTTTGAATTCTTGTTGAGCTTCTCAATGAGTTGAATCAGTTCTTTTTCCGAAATTTTTTCGGAGAGTGTGTGTTGTTTGGTATGAAACCCAACTTTTTTACAGGCCGTTTCTTTGTTGCGAACATAAACTTTCGAGGCTTCGTTGTTGCCTACTAGAACCACTGCCAGTCCTGGAATGAGTCCCTTCTTTTTTAACGTTTCTACTTCTTGAGTGATCTGGGTGTGAAAATTTTCAGCCAGTTTTTTACCGTCAATAATTTTGGAAGACATGCTGGGTCGATTAACGTGAGGGAGGAGAAGGTGTCAAGTTTTGATTATTTAGCCCCCTCTTTTATCTTGAATATAATATTATACAATGCTATTATATCTCTAATAGCTAACGAATGGAGGAAGGTTTCCTTCCGCAATGAGTGGTTGTATGAGTTGATTTACAGATGGGGGTTTGGGGGAGAGAGGTATCTCCCCCAATTATTATGTATAGAAAAGCATTGGAATATATCAAAAAATGGCATCAGAAGGAGAATCGGAAGCCACTTATTATTCGTGGAGCTCGTCAGGTGGGAAAGTCTTATCTTGTCAGGGAGTTTGCCCGACGGGAATCACTCTCTCTCTTGGAAATCAACTTTGAAAAAAATCCGGAAGCGGCAGATCTTTTTGACAAACGATCCATCAAGAGAACCTGTGAGTTTCTTGAGATTCAGTACAAAACCCGTATAGAACCGAAAACAACACTCCTTTTTCTGGATGAGATTCAAGCAGCCCCTCAAGTGATTCCTGTTTTGAGATATTTTTACGAAGAAAAACCCGAACTCTCTATTGTGGCGGCTGGCTCACTGCTGGAGTTTGTCTTGAAAGAACATTCTTTTTCGATGCCGGTTGGGCGTCTGGAGTACATGCATCTTGGGCCAATGACCTTTGAAGAGTTTCTGGAGGCGAACGGGGAGGTGGGCTTAAAGAAATTTATCGGGGAGTTTCACCTGAAAAATACGATTCCTCTTCCGATTCATCAGAAGCTCATGGATCAAGTACGGATTTATTGCATAACGGGTGGGATGCCGGAGGCGGTGAGCACCTTTCTGCAAAGTTCTTGGGAGGGATGCGAGGCGGTTAAGAGAAATATATTGTCAACCTATGAGGATGATTTTTCAAAATATCGACAACGCATTCCCGATTTGAGGCTCAGGAAGGTTTTTCAAAAAATGCCTCGCCTGATCGGAGAAAAACTGAAGTACGTCCATATCGATCCTTTGGAACGCGCCAAAGACTTAAGTCTTGCGCTTGATCTCCTTTGCATGGCTCGTGTAGGACACCGGGTCACTCATAGTTCTTCAAATGGAGTTCCTCTTGGAGCTGAGATCAACGAAAAATTTTTCAAACTTCTTTTTCTGGATATAGGCCTTGCAAGTTCCGTCTGTGGTCTGAACCGGTTGGGTTTTGAAAAAGAGAAGGATCTCAATCTCGTTAATGAGGGAAGGCTTGCAGAACAGTTTGTGGGCCAGCATCTACTTTATGATTTACCTCCTTATCAGACACCGGAGCTTTATTACTGGGCTCGTGAGAAGAAAAATGCCTCTGCGGAAATCGACTATGTTGTATCTCAAGGGCCTCAAGTCATTCCTATTGAAGTCAAGTCTGGTAAAAGTGGTTCCCTCAGATCTTTGCATCTCTTTCTCAGAGAAAAGAGGCTCTCCTTAGGAATCCGCTTTAATTCAGAACCCCCAACTGTTTTGAAAGAGAAGGATTTCACACTTCTTTCACTGCCGTTCTATTTTGTGGGACACTGGAGGCGTCTTGTAGAAACTCTTTAAGAAATACTTACCCGATTGCGCCCTGAGTTTTTTGATTTATAAAGAAGAGTGTCGACAAGCTTGAGCATGTTTTCCCAACTGCCAAAGTTTTGCCCGTTGAGAGTGCAGACACCGAGGCTAATGGTAACGTGAATTTTTTTTCCTTCAAATTCAAATTCGCTTTCATCGACAAGACGTCGGAGTCTTTCTGAAAGGATAATCGCACCAGCCGCATCGGTGGCTTTGAGGACAACCATAAATTCTTCCCCACCATAACGTGCCAGGATGTCTTCACTACGAATAATGGACTTGGCCAATGTAGAAATATGAGACAAAACAAAATCTCCTGCCGGATGTCCGTGTGTGTCATTGATAGTTTTAAAGTGGTCGATATCAAACATCATGAGCGACAGGGGGACGTTATTACGGAGGCAATAACTAAACTCTTCTCGTATTCTTTCTTCAAAGTAACGTTTGTTGTAGCTTCCCGTCAAAGCATCCACCACGGCCATTTTGTAGAGTTCATTATGAAAAACATTTTCGATATTATCCTGATAGGCATATTTAAGAATAGTCGAAGAGGAGATTTGGATCTTGTCTCCATCCTTTAATTCGATCTTATCCATCTTTTGGCCATTCACATAGGTACCATTGGTGCTGCCAAGATCCTGAAGAATCGCTTTTCCTTTTTTATATTCAATAGCGGCGTGATGTCGTGAAATTCCAAGGTCATTGATAGTCAAATTCACATCCACTCCGCGTCCCAAGACCACCTTGCCTTCTTCAAGAAGGTGAATTTTCCCCATGAGAGGACCCGAAAGAAAAATCACATAGGCATGCTTTTCCTTTTTGGAGAGCTCCGGCATCTTGGTGACGATAGTTTGATCTTCAATTTCCATAAGAATCTTGTTTCTTTAAGGAATATACATGAAAAGGACCCCGGATGTCATTCTGATAATTTTTTGAGAGATGCGGCAATGACTTCCTTGTGTCCGCTAAAAATTTTTACGGAACGTTTCCAAACTTCATATCCAGAAAGGTTGAGAGTGATGTCATAGGTTGTTTCAGGAGTCAGATGGGAGAGTTGAAAGGGAGTTTTTCCAACGAGCTGTCCATTCAGAAGAATGTTAGCTCCAGCAGGAAGAGAATTAATTTCTAAATCTCCATAACTTGCTTCTAGAGTAGCTATGAGAGTATTTGTTTTTCCCTCTCTCACTTGAACATGACTTTCCCAATAGTTGTAGTGGTCCAGGTAAAGTCCAATCTTATGGTCTTGAGCCGCGACAAGTTCTGACAGGGTGGCTGGAGTTTTGAGATTGGTATCCTTGTCATCGATGAAAATTTTCGCTCCCTTGGGATTTGAATCCACAAAAAGAGAGGCTGTACTGGAAGCCGGTGCTTCCACTTTTTGTTTACGATTCAGAATTTCAATCGCTCTTTGGATATCTTTTTGACGTTGTTCCTCTTGTTTTTGAACTGTCTTTTGTATTTTCCAATATTGAAAAATAGAAATTGATTTTTTTGTCCCCCAAAAAAGGAAAAAAAACACTGCAAATCCGGAAAAAACGATCCCCATCCATTTTTTAGAGTCATACCTTTTTTCTCTATGGAGAAAGCCCTGGTTGGGTTTTATTGCTTCTTTGGCGGGAACGTCTCTTTTGTCAGGCACATCAAAAACTTCCGTTTGCTTGAGTTTTCTTCTCAGAATTTCAGTATCTGCTGCGATCGTGTCTTCTTTTGGTTCTGCAAATACTTGAGCATTTTCTTTTTTAATCACCAATGGGCCAGCAGGCGTTTCTTCGGATTGAGGCCCCTTATTTTTTTCAGGGGCGGTTTCAGGAAAAAGTTCATGGAGAAAAGGGATGAGCTCCCTGGGAGAAAATTCGGGAAATTGGGACACCAAAAACTTGGTTAAATCTTGAGCAAAACTACTGGCGGATTGATAACGTTTGTTGCGATCCTTGACCAAGGCCTTGAGAACAATCTCATCGAGCTCTTTCGGAATCCTGGTTTGTAAAGTAGAAGGAACCGGAACCTTGGTGTGTCTTACTTTTTTAACCGTTTCCAGATTGTTTTTGCCTTTAAAAAGTCTTTGATTGGTCAAAAGCTCAAAAAGGATCACACCGAGAGAAAAAATATCGGAACGATAATCCAGCTTTTCTCCTTCTGCATGTTCCGGTGACATATAAGCAAACTTGCCTTTTAAAATACCGGAATCTGTGGTGGAAATTTTCGTTTTTGCTTTGGCAATTCCAAAATCAATAATTTTAACGGTGCCTGCTGTAGATAAAATGACATTTTGAGGACTGATATCACGATGCACAATATGGAGTTCGCGTCCCTCATCGTCCATTCTGCGATGCATGTAATCCAGGCCCTTGGCAATTTCTGAACAAAGGTACACGGCGGTGGGAATGGACATCTGTTGGCCCAAGGAACGAAGACGTTTCATGATTTGCGAAATTGTTTTTCCTTCCACGTACTCCATGACAATAAAGTAGTCGTCAGACACTTTTCCTAAATCATAAATCTGAGCGATATTTCCGTGTGAGAGCATGACAGCAATTTTGGCTTCATCGATGAGCATTTGGACAAATTCAGGACTAGCCGCGATATGGGGGAGAATACGTTTAATAACGACAGGACGTTCGAGTCCATGCAGGTCAAGGGCCTTGCCTTTGAAGATCTCAGCCATGCCACCTTGGGCGATTTTTTCAACCAACTGATACTGACCAAACGAGGAAACAGGGGGTTCCGACATGAGAAACTCAAAGTACCCAAAAAACTTAGAAAAATCAAACTATTGTGTTAATCTATGAAATAGGCATCCCGATAAGTTCGAGTGCCGATAACACATATATAAGGTGAACTATGGCCGGTGGTGGCAATACTTCTCAAGAAAAATCAGAAAAACCAACCCCAAAAAGGTTGAGGGATGCTCGTAAAAAAGGGCAGGTGGCCAAGAGCAAGGATCTGGAAACCGTCATGATTTTTCTGGCGGCTTTTGCGGTGATTGCTGTTTCTATAGGTTATATGTCTCATCAGTTTAAAGAGCTGATGGATGTAGCTTTTAAGACGGTGAGTCATGGAAATCCTTCGTTGGATGAAATGTATAACGTCGGCAAAATGTCTTTTTTTACAGCCATCAAGGCTTCTGCTCCCATTCTGGGAGTGCTCATGGCTGTTGCGGCTCTTGTTGGTTTTTTACAAGTAGGACCCGTTTTTTCTCTGGAACCTCTCAAGCCTCAGCTTAAAAGATTGAACATGATTGAAAATCTTCAAAATATGTTCAAGCCTAAAACATTTATAGAGCTTCTGAAAAACATTTTCAAAATTGTGGTGATTTTTCTCATTGCTTACCTTGTTCTCAGATCCATGCTGGAACCTTTTCTTTTAACCATCACCGTACCTCTTGAGGGAGCTTCTCGTTTGGGCGGCATGGTGTTGACGCGATTTCTGATTCGTTTCCTGATTATGTTTATGATCATTGCTCTGTTGGATTTAGTGGTTCAAAGAAAAGAATATACAAAGAATCTCAAGATGTCGAAAGAGGAGGTAAAACGAGAATACAAGGAAGACGAAGGAGATCCACTCATCAAGGGCCAGCGTCGTCAGATCCATCAGGAAATGGCAATGGGAGATACGCGGCAAAATGTCAAAAAAGCGGATGCGGTGGTGACCAACCCCACTCATCTGGCCATTGCCATCAAGTACGATAAAAATGACATGGTGGCTCCTCAGATTATGGCCAAAGGTCAAAGACTCTATGCCGAATTTATCAAGGATCTGGCTAAAGAGTTTGATGTGCCCATTATCCGGAATGTTCCTTTGGCTTGGTCTTTGATCGAATTAGAAATCGGCGACGAAATTCCCGAAAAACTCTACGTGGCCGTGGCAGAAATACTTACCTTTGTTTATAAGTTGAAAGAAGAGCAGGAGAAGGGACGTATTTCCAAACTTGCTCCGACAAAGTCTGTCTCAAGAGACTCTTAATTATCAATCTCCTGCATTCGCAATTCCCCAAGGGACATGACCTGCGGGGACGCCGTGTTTTCTTGAAGAAGAAATATTCCTTCCGCTATCGTCAAAGAAAATATCTGCTCCTGAGTGTTGTAAAAAAGGACCCTTTTCTTTGCCGCTTAAGAACTGTATGCTATCAAAACGAAATTTCCACTCTCGCAATGTTAAAAAGACTCTTGTTTGTGCGCTTGCTCCTCGCGCGGTTGTGAGGATTAGTTGTAAAGGAGAATTCTCCACCTTATCGGGAAAGACAGATCGCAACACATTGACAGCCTTCAAAAATCCGAACAGAGGTCCCTGGCTTAAAGGGATCCCTGCATTTTTACGTTCGAAATCATCAAAGGCCTGCATTCCACCTTCCCGAAAAACTTTTTCAGCTTCATCTCCAAATAAAACAGCATCGCCATCGGTTGCGATGACGAGTTGTTTTTCTTCAGCACGTTGTTGAGTCTCCTCAGGTTCAAGAGGAATAAGATGAGCTGCGGCAAATCCTGCCTGAATGGCCACTTGAACAGATTTCTTATTTGAAGAGAGATAAAGATGTGGTTGAAGCGGTCTTAATACCTTGAGGGGATTTCCCCCTTTTAAATAAGAACAATGAGCGAGACCAGAATTGGAATGACCGGTGAATCCATGATGTTCGAGTGAGTTAAGAAAACGGACCGCAACATGGGGATCCTGCTGTGACACGACATGAGTCTGAACGAGAGGATGATCAGCATCGCGAGTATACTGATTAAGAGAGAGCATTCCCGTAATGAAACGAAAGGCTGGCCCGGGAGCCATGGGATCTTCTGTATGTGCTAACTGATAAGCACGCCAGCCCTTGAGTCCACCTTGTCTATCCCAACCACTTTCGAAAAGAGTAGAAGAGGAAAAGGCAATGTTGACAAGGGGGAATTGTACGTCAGGAGGCAAGCAAGACAAGTTGGCTGTGAATAGTCTGGACACGATGGAACTCATTTCGATGAAAAGCCAAAAAGGTTGCGGATTATTTTTAGCAAAATTCTAATGCATGCTTGTTTATTGTGTAAAAAAAATATTTTTTACCAAATCTTGTAAAAGCTCTTTCTTGAAAAAACGAGTCTCGGCAGGATCATCTAAAAATGGAAGAACATCCTGGATGACTTGGGATACCCTAAGTTGTCCGATACGCCCCGACACTTTTTGAACAAGTTCTTCCTGGGTCCAGGAAAGTTTCTGATGTGTGGATTGAAAAAGGCCATTTTCGAAAAAAATCCTGTTTACAGGAGTCTTCCGGCTGCAATACCAGATCAGGTCATAGACATCCCGTCCCTTCGTGTAAGGACGATATAAGAAAGCCAATAATTTCCCTGCAAACAGGCTGGGTAAATCATGGTGGACCACATTAAATAAAAAATCTTTTTGGATGATCTGTGTTTCAAATTGGGCGCCTGGAGGTGGATTGCTGTCGACTTCAAATCTGATACTGAGCTTTTGCCCTTTACGTTGGGATACCTTCAACTCCTGCAGGATTTCCCTAAAATGAAAAAAAACACCTTTGACGGCACCCACTTGTTTTACTCTGGTATCGACCTTCAAGTGATACATCTCCAGCTGTGA
>JGI1358J11329_10001180_pt1 | contig 21844 bp, 18 predicted proteins | sample Subgroupgradi54m_FD_11329 | JGI IMG/M metagenome (IMG submission 11329)
AAATTCTTTGATGCGTTTACGGATCCAGAGAAGAATAAAAACCTTTCGACACTCACGGCGACGAATTCAACGCTTGTGACATCCGTGAATGAACACCTGGACAATCGTGGCAGAAAAGCGACCGAGGCAATTGGGCGTTTTGAACGCAATGCAGATACGGGCATTTGGATGGAGCGTTCTGCTACAGGGACGCGTCTTGTTGGAACTCAGCGGGATATGGAACAAGATCCTGCCTATCGTAATGCGATAGAGGAAAAGAAAAAAATTGCGCAAACGCGACTCGATATGGGCAGTGAAGGGCCACGCGCTGTTGGCTTTAACCCAAGCAGTGGAACGTTTGATGATGATAGTGCTGAAGCCGCTTTCAAGAATCTGGTGATAGAAAAACCAGAAATTGTGCTCAAAATGGGCGAGCTCTCTGGCGCCATTGGCAAAGCGGTCGCAGACGCGATTTCTCCCGAGCACATTAAAGGTCTATTTGGACGCATTCGTAAAGAAAAGCCAGGATCCATTGATCAGGGGAATCTCATTTCAACCCTTGACAAACTTGCCATGGCTGTTGAAAAAAATAGAACAGGCATGAGGGATTTTGGTGAAAAGATGGCAGAGATCAATCACGCAAAACGCCGCTTGGGTCGTTAACGTATGACACGGCTTGAGCAATATCAAAAACTCCCACAGGCAGTGCAGGATTTTTTGTTTGATGCAAACGCGGAGCAGGACGCGATTGAGGCACTCACGAAACTTGGTGTAGAAAGCGAGGCGGCGTTTGATTTCATTTTGCTGGCAGAGGATGTCGTGTTTGGGACGCTCAAGCTGACGGAGCTTGATGCAAAGGTTGTGGAGGCGTTAAAGAGTAAGCCCCCTCTAGCTCCCCCTTCAAAAGGGGGAGAAATCACTCGTGAGCTCATTACACGGCGACTGTTGCCGCTTGATAAGTATGTGACTGGCGTTGACGAAGAGCTCAAGCGGCTTGGCGGCGATCCAACAACTCCTGATGTTGAGCGTGTGGAAAAAGAGGAACTTTCACCAGAGCAATTTGTGAAGGATTCGCTCGAGGAAGCGAAACTGCACCTGTCTGATGTGTCCTTGCAGAACCGTTTGGAATTTTTGCTTGTTTCGTATGTGCGAGGTGTTCGCAGCAACTCGCAAACCATGGCGGCACTTGAGCGGCCGCTTAAAGTCGGTGGGCTTGAGCTTGAAGAGGCGCAATCAAAACAGTTGCTCGAGCTTTTGGATAAACGTCGTCCTGCCTTTGATGTGGAGGTTGGGGCGGTGGGGCAGATGGAAGAAAAACAAGAAACAAAAGAGACAAAAGCTAAGGCAGAGCCTTTTGTCGCGCCTGCTGAGGCATCTCCCATTTCCGATCTCACAAAGCGTTTGCAAACGATTACCCAAAGTCGTCTGAAGGATCTGCGTGATGCGGCACAAACAAAAGCGTTGCTTGCTGAATCGATTATTACGGGTGGGCTTGGTTTGTCTGGGCAACAGCTCGAGACAACGGCAAAGTCTATTGAAGAGCAGCATGCAGCGTTCAAGGCGGGACATGACAAAAAAGTAGAAGAAGATTTGGCGCGCACACAGAAAGAAAAACGTGAGCGGGAGGCGATCATTGCGGCAAAACCCATGAAGGATGCCGACGAACTCGGCAAGCGCTTCACGGCCATCACAGGCAAAGCGCCAACAACGGTCGCGCCTGTGACGCCTCGGCTTTCTGCCGCAAGTTTGCCACCAACAACGGCTGGGATAAGCAAGCCGAGCGTCGTGGACGTGAAGTACGCGCCAAAACTTGTGGGGCCTGTTGAAGAGCTCTCGCGTATGACGGCTTCTGACTTTCGTCGACTTTCAAGCGATCCAAAAGAGGCAGCCATGAAAGTGCGCGACAAGATTGATTTGCTTGGGAATGATTCTTACGAGAAAAAAGTTGCAGGAATTGCGGCGTGGAAAAGTTCGCCTATCAATCAATTGTACGTCTCTCTTTCGCAGGAGGCACTCAAAACAGGTAAACCGGCACAAGCCGTTTCAGATGAATGGAAAGCGCAAGGCAAAGAAGGGCTAAGCGTTGAAGAGGTCAAAGCGATTGTGGGACTCAACGTAACCTTGAGATTCTGATAAAATAGATTTGTGCCTGAACAATTCACGGTTCCCCAATTCATTGACATCGAGGACAAAATTCTTGGGCCACTTTCGGCGCGACAGTTTCTGATTTTGCTTGCGGTAGGTTTGACAGATGCGCTTTTGTACAAGTTGCTCACGTTTTGGAAGTTTCTTGCCGTGGGCGTACCTATTTTTATTATCGGTGTGACGTTTGCCTTTATCCGCATCAATGGCCAGCCGTTTCATTTTTTCGTTTTGAACATGATTCAGACGTTTCGCAAGCCGCTGTTGCGCGTTTGGGATAAGGGTCTCACAGATACCGAGCTCAGACCCTTTTTGAAGGATTCTGCGGTACTGCCTCCAGCCCCAACCATAAGCAAAGCACCTATGGCAACGAGCCGCTTGCAAGAGCTGTCACTCATTGTGAATACAGGTGGCGTCTATCAGCCTGAGGAAGATGAAAAAAAGTAGATATGTTTTCGAAGAAACTCGCAAAACCAAAAGCAGGTCCTGCCACACAACGCTATCTTGATATTGCTGAAATCCGCGAAGACATGGTGATTTTGAAAGATGGCACCGTGCGCGCCGTTTTGATTGTGAGCAGCATCAACTTTGCGTTGAAGTCAGAAGATGAACAGCAAGCGTTGATTCAGGCGTACATGCAATTTTTGAATGGCTTGGATCATCCGTTGCAGGTGGTGATTCAGTCGCGCAAGATGAACATTGATAATTATCTGAACGCACTACAAGAGCAATATCGCACGCAAACAAATGAGCTGTTGCGCACGCAGATTCAGGATTACATTGCCTTTGTGCGTCAGCTTGTGGAACTTGGTCAGATTATGTCCAAGCGATTTTTTGTGACGATTCCCTACGATCCGCTCACGGATAAGCAGCGTGGCTTTTTGTACCGTCTGACAAGCGCGATCACGCCGATTTCTGTGTTAAAGTTGAAGGGCAAGCAGTATGAAGATCGCAAACGCGAGTTGGGGAAACGCGTAGAGTATATTCGTGGACATCTCGCGAGTATGGGACTCAACGCACAACGACTTGATACACAAGGGCTTATTGAGCTGTACTACCGCGTCTACAATCCAGAGGTGGCCGAAGTACAGAGCGCGGCGGATTTGAATAAATTGCAGATTGAAGACGCAGGAATGATTTTACAGACGCCGGAAACGGAAGCTTCCTAATATTTATGGCCATTGAGATAGAACAATTAAATTTTCCAAAGGAGCTGAAACCACCCGTAGCGCCCCGCAAGCTTTCGGAAGAGCAAATGCGAGCGAGCACGGAAAAGGTGGCTCTTGAAGAAGAGCGGGTGTATCGCAAAGGTGTTGTCACGATCAAAGATTTGATTGCGCCAGCATCGTTTGCGGTGACGCCGAATTCCATCAAACTTGGCGACACGTTTTGCCGCACGATGTTTGTTTTAAGCTATCCGCGCTATGTCGGGATCGGCTGGTCCGCGCCGGTTATCAATTTGAACGCCACCCTCGACATCGCCATGTTTTTTTATCCGGTGAAGTCAGAGGTTATTTTGAAACAGCTCAAAAAGAAGGTGGGTATTTTGGAAGAGGCAATCATGAGCGATTCGGAGAAAGGCTCTCCGCGCGATCCGATTCGCGAGACGGCTCTCAAAGATATTGAATCCTTGCGTGATAATTTGACGCAAGGCATTGAGCACTTTTTTCAGTTTGCCTTTTATGCCACCGTCTATGCCAAGAGCAAAGATGAACTCGATCAAATCAGCAGTGATATTGAGTCGATTTTTGGCGGCAAACTCATTCACTCCAAGCGCGGTTACTACCAAGCAGAGCAAGGATTCAATTCCACAATTCCGTTGTGCAATGACGAGCTCATGATTACGTTCAACATGAACACCTCGCCAATCGCGAGTTCCTTTCCATTCATCTCTGCAGATCTCACAAGCGACAACGGCATTTTGTACGGCATCAATCGTCACAATAATTCGCTCATTCTGTTTGATCGCTTTTCGTTGCCGAATGCAAACGCCTGTGTGTTTGCCACTTCAGGCGCTGGAAAAAGTTATGCGGTGAAACTCGAGGTGCTTCGATCGCTCATGATGGGGGTTGAGGTGCTCATTATTGATCCAGAGATGGAGTACAAGCATTTGTCAGACGCGGTGGGTGGTACATACATCAACATTTCGCTTTCTTCTGAATCAAAAATCAATCCGTTTGAGCTTCCACGCAAGATTGTTCAAGATGAGAGTATCGAAGACACGATCAGGAATGCAGTCATCACGCTCAAGGGATTGTTCCGTATCATGATTGGGTTACCCATGGGTGAAAAGTCAAAACTTGGATTTACGCCAGAGGAGGATTCTATTTTGGATCGCGCGCTTTTGGAAACATACGCGAAGAAAGATATTACAGCAGATCTGCGAGACCTTACGGGTGTCGAACCGCCGGTATTGCAGGATTTGCAAGACGTGCTCGAAGGCATGGAAGGGGCGGAACAACTTGTGGCGCGGTTGAAAAAATATACGGAAGGGACGTTCTCGGGATTTTTGAACTCGCCAACAACGGTAGAAACAAAAAATCAGCTCGTGGTTTTCTCTGTGCGTGATCTTGAAGACGAATTGCGACCAATGGCCGTCTACACCATCATCAGCTATATTTGGGGTGTCATTCGCTCTGAACGGAAAAAGCGTGTTCTCATTATTGATGAGGCATGGTGGCTCATGCAACATGATGATTCCGCAAGATTTATTTTTGCGCTCGTGAAGCGCTGTCGGAAATATTACTTGGGCATCACCACAATTACGCAAGACGTGAATGACTTTTTGCTTTCTCCCTACGGGCAGGCGATTGTTACAAACTCGCAACTGCTTATGCTCTTGAAGCAGTCGACCGCCTCTATCGACCTTGTGCAAAAAACGTTTAATCTCACGGATGGTGAAAAATATCTGCTCTTGAGTTCAGACGTGGGCGAAGGCATTTTCTTTGCAGGACGCAATCACGCGGCGATCAAAATCGTTGCGAGTTACGCCGAGGATCAAATTATCACCACAGATCCTCGCCAGCTGTTGGAAATAGAAGCCGCAAAAAAAGAGTTTGAAGAATCTCTTTCAGAAACTCAATCAGAAAAACCAAATGTATGATGATTTCAAATCGTGTCAAAGTTCTTGCCGCTGGTATCCTGATGATTATCGCCATTATTTTGATTTTGTTGTTTGTGCATCGTCCGACAACACAGCGGCAAACAACCACAACAACGACGAAGGAAACAACACCAACAACACCAGCTGAAACGGCGCCTGCCGTGCCTATGCAAACGCGAGAGCAGAAGCAAGAAGTGTCTGCCGCAACGGCCACAGGAATTTTTGTGGAGCGGTTTGGCAGCTATTCATCAGAAAGCAATCTTGCGAACATTAAAGATGTGTTACCGCTCGCCACGGATGCCTATCAAAAACAATTGCAGGCGCTCATAGAAAAAACAAGCGCACAAGGCGTGGCAACAACGTACTATGGCGTGACTACGCGCGTGATTTCCAAAAAACGTGTGAGCATGGACACGAATGCCGGCACGGCAGAGTATGAAGTCACGACGCAGCGCGAGGAATCGCAAGGAAGTGTACAGGCAAGTTCAGTGCGGTATCAAAATATTGACGTGACGTTGAAACTTGTGGGGGATGTATGGTTGGTGGATTCCGCAACTTGGAAATAGGCGCGTGGTTCCTTGATGCGCTGTTTCCAGAATTTTGTGTTTTGTGCGAACGGGAAGGAAAGTCGTTGTGTCGTGTGTGCGAACTGCGTTGGATAGCAGATCCGTCTCTTGATCGATTTGCAAGCGGTTCGCCAACCGTGCGCGGTGTATTCTCGTTGAGTCCGTATCCTGATCCTGTGATGAAGGGGTTGTTGCGGCAATGGAAATATTGGGGACAGCGATCAGCCGGAGAAACGCTTCTGCGGCTTGTGGACGAGGTGTTGGAAGTTTACGAAGACGCTTTGCCGATTGTGGATGCTGTTGCCGCTGTACCTCTCCATCAACGGCGTTTAAATTTTCGCGGATTCGATCAAGCGGCAATGATTGCACAGTGCGTTGCGACTCGGCTAAATAAACCGCTTGGCAATTTGTTGGAGCGTGTTGTCTACACAATACCGCAAGCAAAACAAGAGAGAGAAGAGCGGCGCAATGCAGAGTTACAGAACGCGTTTCGTGTTTGCCCACAAGCTCTCACAAAATTGCCGGCTCGCGTATTGCTCGTTGACGATGTTTGGACAAGCGGCGCCACCATGCGCGCCGCAGCCCGAGTGCTTCGTCAAGCTGGCGCGCAAGAAGTTTGGGGGTTTACGTGCGCGAGGGGATAGGCTATTATGCCGACGCAGCAAAACCATGACTTTGGAGAGGTACCCAAGTGGTTGAAGGGGACGGTTTGCTAAATCGTTAGGGGGCGAAAGCCCCGCGAGGGTTCGAATCCCTCCCTCTCCGCCAGTAAAGAACGACGCCAAATAGCGTCGTTTTCGCTTATCTTGGCGAAGAAAATGAGAATGGGATACGAGCCTCCGAAGGGGTTGTTGATGGGTGCGTTGCCCACCGGTTGCCCGGGAGGAGGCGATTTGGGGTGGAAGAGAGCACGGCGATGGCGTATTGGCAAGCACCCCGTTTTTTGGACAGTCCCGCACACATCAACAAAAAATCCTGGGAATTATCTTCCAAGCTTCCTCCACGTCTCCACAAAAAAGTGTTCTAAAAAATTTCCTCAAATAACGCTCTAAAAAGCACCCGTTTTGGTACCTTATACCAAAAAGAAAGGGGAGAGCCATTTGTGGCTCTCCCAAGGGAGGCGGGAATCAGTCATTCCGTGTTGTCGGCGTCAATGCACGAATCGTCGAACGAATCGGCCTGTCCATTGAGGTCATTGTCGATGCCGTCGTTGCACTCGGTGGTCCCGTAGCCATCCTCGGAGTCGCCACTGGCGCAGTCCGGGTCTTCGGCGTCGGTCCAACCGTCTCCGTCATCGTCCACACCGTCGGTGCAGGACGTTGCTGACGACGCGGCTGCCGCCTCGGTAGCGCCCGCTGAGATGCACTCGGCGTCGGCAGTATCGGCACTGCCGTCGCCATCGTTGTCCGCGCCGTCGTTGCACTCGGTGGTCCCGTAGCCATCCTCGGAGTCGCCACTGGCGCAGTCCGGGTCTTCGGCGTCGGTCCAACCGTCTCCGTCATCGTCCACACCGTCGGTGCAGGGTGCCTCCGCGGCCGAGTCGCCCGGCTCGTCGTCTGCCGCGGAGTCGGCGACCTGCGCGGCGGTGGACGTGTCCGCCGTCGCACGCGGCGTCGCCACACAGCTGATTGCGATCGTCAGAAAGGAGAGAGAAAGGAGCATTTTACCTCCAAGGTGGTGCGTGCTCACCATACCAAAGTATCGCTGCGCTCGTCAATGAGATGTATGCGCCCACCACATATTGCACTCTCTGGGGTTCCGGTCCATTAAGAATTGGATGGGAGATCTCTGGCTGGCCTGCACCCCGTATACTGTACAGATGTGGCCAGCTTAAATGCGTGGCTCATCTGTACAGTATACGGGGTGCTTGCCAATTTGCCCTTAGACGTAAACCCCAGCAAGTAGACGCTCACCTCTTTCATCTGTATCCTTAAAAGAGGATTTATCCTGCCTTATGCCAACAGAAAATCTTACAGAGTTCCTGAGTGAACACGAAAAGACCTACGATGCCTTGGCCGAGCAGTATGAAGATCGTGTTGCTACATTATTACCCGTGACGCAACATGCGGTTGATTGGATGTCTGAGCATGTTCCTAAAAATGGATTCATCTTAGAGCTTGGATGTGGCGTGGGATTGGCTGCGAGTTTGTTTTTTGAGAAACAATTCAGCGTGACAGGTATTGATCTTTCTTTGCAGATGCTCGCTTATGCAAAAAAAAGAGCTCCAGGCGTTGCATTCATCCAAGGAGATTTTTTGACCACAGATTTTAATGCGCCCTTTGATGGAGTTTTTGCTTTTGCGTTCATTCATCTTTTCCCAAAGGAAATTGCACAGCGTATTTTAGAAAAAATTTATTCAATCTTAAAAACAGAAGGCATTTTGTATATTGGTACGACACAATCATCACAGAGCAAAGAAGGATGGGAAACAAAAGTCGACTATGCTACGCAGCAGAAACGCTATCGCAAACACTGGACGCGCGAGGAGTTTATGGACGCCTTAACGCAGGCTCAATTCACGATTGTCGATCAAAAAGATTATGCGGATCCATTTGGAAAAGTTTGGATGGACGTGATTGCAAAAAAAATGTAAAATAAAATGGTATGAAAACAAAAAAGAAAAATCAGAAAAGGACATTTCTCGATACGCTATTTCTCTGGATGCTCGTCTTTGTTCCGCTCACCCTTTTCGTCCATTACTATTATCCAGCGCCACTGCTCGTTTTTTTTCTTTCAGCTATCGCTATCATTCCGCTTGCTAAGTGGATTGGACAAGCAACCGAGGAACTTTCGGTCTACGTCGGCTCTGCGGCTGGGGGGCTCTTGAACGCCACATTTGGCAATGCAACAGAGCTCATTATTGGTATTCTTGCGTTGCAGCATGGGTTGATTGAAGTGGTAAAAGCGTCGATCACCGGTTCCATCATTGGCAACTTGCTCCTCGTACTTGGTCTGTCCATGCTCACCGGAGGCATCAAGTTCAAAAAGCAAGTGTTCAACAAAGTAGCGGCGATGACGAGCGGCTCAACACTCGTGCTGGCTGTGATTGCACTCGTGATCCCGGCCATCTTTTTTCAGACAGCGCCACAGGTGGGCCAAAGCGTGATTGAGCAGTTGAGTGTCTTTGTTTCCATCATTCTGATTATTTCGTACGTCGCAAGTCTGCTGTTCGTGCTTGTCACACACAAGCATCTTTATACCGAAGAAGTTGGCAAGCAAGAGCCAAACTGGTCAAAACAGAAAAGCCTTCTTGTGTTGCTTGTGAGCACACTTGCGGTTGCGTGGATGAGTGAGCTACTGGTAGGCTCGATTGAGCCGATCGTTGCATCATTTGGGTGGACAGAACTTTTTATCGGTGTGATTTTTGTCGCGGTTGTTGGCAATGCTGCCGAACACACATCAGCTGTTACGATGGCGTTAAAAAATCGCATGGACTTGTCATTACAAATTGCGCAAGGATCCGCAACGCAGATCGCACTGTTCGTTGCTCCACTGCTTGTGCTTGTGAGTTTATTTTTTCACACGCAGATGAGTCTCGTGTTCAACATGTTTGAGCTTGTTTCGATTGTGTTTTCCGTTCTCATCGTCAACTTGATCACCCAAGATGGCGAAAGTAATTGGCTCGAGGGCCTGCAACTGCTGATGGCTTATGGCATTATGGCAGTAGCATTTTTCTTTCATCCTTGATAGTATCGTGCAGGCTAGCAGGGTGGGGTACTCAAGAGGTTTACGAGGACAGTCTTGAAAACTGTTGTGCCTGAAAGGCACCGTGGGTTCGAATCCCACCCCCACCGCCAGTTAGGAAATGAGAGTCTAGGCTCGACGGCAGGAACAGGAGCACCGCCTCGCGGGCTTTTTTTGTTTCTGCTATACTTTGACCATCTATGGCAGAGGAACCTAAGAGTTATGGTAAATCGATTGTGAGCTGGGAAACGTGGGAGTATCCAAAATACGAACGCACACGTTTTTGGTATATTGCGGCCGGCATTGTCGGAATCGGCCTGCTCATTTTTGCCGTACTCACAGGGAGTTTTCTATTTGCCGTGCTCATCATCATGGTCGGCATTATTTTTTTCTTGTCACATTTGCGTGAGCCTGCTCGGATCAAGATTCACGTGACCACAAACGGAATTTTGATCGGCCGCTCGTTTTATGGATTTCACGAGATTAAAGATTTCGCGATTGTCTATCGTCCACCGGACGTGAAACTCCTTTATGTTGATTTTGTGAGCGTCCTGCATCCGCTCATCTCGGTGCCGCTCGAAGACGCGGATCCGAACAACGTTCGCACGTCGCTCATTCCGTATGTGATGGAGGATTTGGAACGCACAGATGAGACATTGACAGACCTTATCTCTCGGCTGTATAAGCTATAGGCAGAATCGTAATTTTGCGCCCGTAGCTCAGTTGGATAGAGCGTCAGGTTGCGGACCTGAAGGCCGCATGTTCAAGTCATGCCGGGCGCACCATAAAAAATGCCTTTGGGCATTTTTTTGTTATACTAGCCGCATGATGAGTCTTCGTTTACAAGATCTGCCAGGTCTTGGCGCCACCTCCATCCTCGAACTGAAATCCCTTGGGATCACGACTCCCAAGGAGTTATTGTATCACCTGCCATTTCGTTACGAGGATTTTTCTGACATCCGCGCCATCGCGACGCTGCAAGAAGGGCAGCGTGTGACCATTCATGGCCAGGTCGACAAAATCGTCAGTCGCCGCATTCCAGGACGACGCCTGACGCTCATTGAGGCGATAGTGAGCGACAATAGCGGCTCCATCAAAGTAACCTGGTTCAATCAAGAATTTTTGTTGCGCACAATTCCATCTGGAACGCAGGTGGCTCTGGCTGGCGACGTCAAGCGGGTGGGGAGGCGATTGACGCTCACTCATCCAAAACTTGAACGCGGTCTAACGCCTGAAGCTAAGCACACCGGCCGTATTGTTCCTTTGTACCCCCTGACTGGTTCGCTCACCCAAAATCGTCTGCGTACAGCGATAGCCAGTTTGGTCCGATCGGACCAAACTGGCTATGAGTGGATGCCACAGGATTTGATGGAGCGAGAGCAATTGATGGAACTTTCGAACGCTCTGCGCGAAGTGCATTTTCCAAGCGGAGCAGAGTCACTTGCATTGGCTCGCACGCGTCTGCAATTTGATGAGCTTTTTTTGTACGAGCTTGCGCAGTTTCTGTCGCGTCGTGAGCTCAAACAATTTTGTGCGCCAAAAATTCCCGTGAACAAAAATGCTCTTAAAAAATTTGTTGAAAGTCTACCGTTCACGCTCACAAACGCTCAGCGCAAAGCAAGTTGGGAGATTGTGCAAGACATGGCAAATGGCGAGCCCATGAATCGTTTGCTCGAAGGGGATGTCGGTTCAGGCAAAACAGCCGTCGCCGCTATCGCAGCCGTGAGCGCTGCCGTCGCAGGTTTGCAAACCGTTCTGCTCGCGCCAACCGAGCTTCTTGCTGAGCAACATTTTCGTACGCTGAGCACACTCATCGGAAAAAATGCCAGCGTGTCTCTTTGCACACGTTCACACAAATCTACAGATTTTGCACAAATTATTGTCGGTACGCACGCGCTTCTCCAACAAGGAATCGTGTTCGATCATCTTGGTCTGGTGATCGTGGATGAGCAGCACCGATTTGGTGTTGCGCAGCGTCAGGCTCTACAACATCGAAACCCCCACCCGACAATCCCACACCTTCTCTCTATGACCGCGACGCCCATTCCACGCACCCTTGCTCTCACGCTTTACGGCGATCTTGATCTATCGGTTTTGGATGAGATGCCAAAAGGGCGCCGCCCCATTGCCACACGCATTGTGAGCCGAGGCGAGGAAGCAAAGGCGCATGAGACGCTTCGTCGTGAGTTGCAAGCGGGGCATCAAGCATTCATCGTCTGTCCGCTTATTGATCCGTCCGACGCGCTTGGCGTTCGTTCTGTCACTGAGCTTGCGCAAGAGTTTATCAAGGGTCCACTCAAAGGATTTACCTGCGAAGTGTTACATGGCCGTCTCAAAACAGAAGAACGTGAAGCAAAGATGGCAGCATTTCTTGCAGGCGAAACGCAGGTCCTTATTGCAACGACCGTGATTGAGGTCGGCGTGGACGTGCCAAATGCGACGGTTATGTGGGTTGAAGGTGCAGAGCGTTTTGGACTCGCACAATTGCATCAACTGCGTGGACGCGTTGGGCGATCCGACAAAGCGTCATTCTGTTTTTTGCATCCATCACATTTTGTTGTTGAAAAAACATGGCAGCGCTTGAAGGCGCTTGTGGACTGCCAAAATGGATTCGAGCTTGCGCAAAAAGATTTACAGCTACGCGGGCCCGGTGAAGTATATGGCACGTCACAATCTGGGTATCCCGAGTTCAAGATTACCGATTTATTTAATGCGCCGCTTATCGCACGAGCGCGTGAAGCGGCAAAAGGATTGCTGCAGCGCGACGCAGATTTAATCGCTCATCCACTCGTGAAAGAGCAGGTTGCAAAATTTATTCGTTCAATTCATTTTGAGTAGTTCGCGAACGTGTTTGATTGTTTTTGGCGTGATGGATTTCTTGAACCCGTAGCGTTCTGCCTCTGCAATTCTTCGATCAAGATGCGGCACGGATCGCACCTCGCCACCAAGTCCCACCTCACCCATGATGACTGTGTCTGTAAGCGACAGGTTGGTGCTTGCCGATAAAAGGGCCGCAAGCACGGCGAGGTCTGCTGAAGGCTCATCAACGCGTAATCCTCCAACCACGTTCACATACACATCCTTGTCATCAAGTTTTGCGTTTGCATGACGATTGGCAATGGCAATGAGCAGTTGCAAACGGTTCAGATCAAATCCAGAACTTTTGCGCACAGGATAGCCATAGGATGTTTTGTCTGTGAGCGCTTGCACCTCGATAAGAAACGGCCGACTGCCTTCCATCACGCAGGTGATGATCGATCCTGGTCCCGCTTGCCGCTCTGCCAAAAAACGTTGCGACGGTTGATCCACAGAAAGCATCCCTTTACTTGTCATCTCAAACACACCCACCTCATCTGCCGCACCAAAGCGATTTTTTTGCGCGTGCAATAAACGGTACGTTGAGTTTGGATCGCCCTCCAACATCATGACAACGTCGACCATGTGCTCGAGCAGTTTGGGGCCAGCCACACTGCCGTCTTTGGTGATTTGTCCAATGATGAGCACGGGAATGTTTGTGGACTTTGCAAGCTCGACGAGTTTTACCGTGCTCGCACGAATCTGATTTGGCGATCCTGCAATGCCGTCGAGCTCGAGCGTTGTTGCGGTTTGAATCGAATCCACCACGATCAAACTCGGTTTGAGTTCGGCCGATGCGCTCGCAATCGCTTCGACCGTCGTCTCCTCCACAAACCGCACGTGTGAAAAGGGAAGACCGAGCCGCTCGAACCTCAAACGAATTTGCGCGGCAGACTCCTCACCAGAGGAAAGCAATGCTGCTCCACTCACGCTCCCCACCAATTGACTCACGAGCGTTGATTTTCCAATCCCTGGCTCGCCTGACAACAAAAGGACGGATCCTGCAACGATCCCTCCTCCGAGGACTCGGTCCAATTCACTGATGCCCGTGGGTCTGTGTGGCGCTTCCGTGACATTTTTTTCACCGAGGCCCACGATGGTCGCTTTTGTTGCCCTTATTTCTTTGCGGGGCATGGGTGACCCGCCTATCTCCTCTGCCAGCGTCCCCCAACTTCCGCACGTACTACAGCGGCCAGACCATTTTAGTTGTTGCGCGTCGCATTTTGAACAAGAGAACATATTATTGAGCACACAGTTCTTCACCCGTCACAGAATCTGTTTCATACGGCGAGCAACCCGCATCACTCGTAGCCGTTGCGTCTGTCGAGCTTGTTGCCGCAAGACACGTCAAAAGCGGAATACCCACCCCTTTCAAGGAAAGACTTCCATGTGCATGGGGACCTGTGGTGTTTCCAGACGCGTCGTATGTCTGACAGTCACATGTGGCATTTCCCGTAAAAGGGGATCCACAGGTCGTCCCAGTAAACTTGCACCAACCGCCTTTGTAGGCAGGCCAATCTGCTGGTGGTGTCTGTCCACTGCAACAGCGTCCTCCAATATAACCGATCAAATCTCCACGATTCACATGAGCTCCTGTTTTGATGGCGGTGTTAAAACCTTTTACGTGGCAGACAGTGAAACGACCGCCGCCATCAAGATTAATCGCAATGTTATTTCCACAGTGACTCGTTGCACTTCCTTTATTCAATTCAAGCGTGCCGGCTCCTGCGGCATACAAACTGTCTCCCCACGTTCCCTTAAAGTCTAATCCGCGTGTCATCTGCGTATAGTCGTAGTTCACGCTATTTTCTGTAAAGTGATAATTGCAAGAAACATCATCTGCAGGATCGTCGGTCGCACTTGTTGGAGAGATGAGTTCTTGCTTCAGCGGACATTTTCCGGCACTGGTTGCGTCGGCAATCGCCGCCTCACAGGTGGTGGCATTGCTCCCCGCTGACGTTCCTTCATCTGCGCCAGCCGTGTCCAAATCGGCTCGTATCTGATCTACAAGACTCACGTCGACGGAACTGAAAATCGTCAGACTCGGATTCACAATGTACAAAAGCGCGTAAGCAGAGAGGAGTAGCACGAGTCCTGTTACCGCGTTTGTAATACGTTTTTTCCCTGCCTCGACAGATCCCATGCCTGAACCAAGAATATACTGCGCTCCGCCGATCATGATCATCACAACCGCAATGAGAGCGCCAGCTCCGAGCGCATAGCGATAAATGCCATTCAAATATTCTGGAAGAAAATTAATGTGAAGGATTCCATTCTCATTCAAAATATCTGAGAACGTGAGTCCGGGAATGCTCACAGTAAGACTCGGTTTGAGGTAGGATGCGGCCGTTTTTTCTGCTGTAGCTTGCGCGGCGGCATGTGACTCGGCTTCTGAGGGGGTCAAATAGTCAGAACCGGTGACCCTAACCCTATTGCTCAAGCCAAATCCTTCGCGGTCTGCGGCATAAGTCGTACAGGCGGTTGCACAAGAAGATGCGTCTGTTGTGTAGTCGTATTGTGTTCCAAGTGACACGACTTCTGAAGAATCAGGGTAAGGATGTCCGTCAGGGTCCACAGCAATTGGATGAATGGTCACGGTACACGCACACGTTCCGCCTGTTTTATCTACCGCCTCAACACTAAGCGGTGTACTCAACACTGTGAGCACGAAGAGCAGTGAGAAGATGAAAATTACGCGTTTCATTTAAGATGATCCTCAATAATCGTTTGGAGTGCCGCAAGATCAAGCGATCCCACCCAACGCTCTTGTCCTATAAACATCGTAGGCGTTGCCGTAAGGCTCAACGCTTGGCCTTCTTCAACGGATTTGTCCACGCGTGGACGCGGCGATTGCGATTTTAGGCACGAAGCAAACGCATTTGCGTTCAGACCAAGATCTGTGGTAATGGCGCTATAGGTTGCGTCACTAAGGGCAAGACGGCGCAAAAAGAGTTCATCATGATATTGCCAGAAAAGTTTTTGCTCATCCGCACAACGTGCCGCGACGGCCGCGTGCATCGCTTCGGCGTGCAACGATTCATTTGGAAAATCTTTCCATACGACACGCAGTTGATCTGGGTATTTGAGTAAAAGCTTGCTCAAATTTGTGTCGAGTTGTTCACATGCATCACACGCATAGTCACCGAACTCGACAATCGTCACCACAGGCTTAGTCGCCCCACGCGCCGGATCGATAATTGTGACGGTAGGCTCTGTGAGCGTTTTTGTAGCGGTTTCCTTTACAATCACGGCTTCAGGCTTACGTGACGCAAAAGCAAAAATCACAAAAATGACGCCAAGCAGAAATGCGAAGCCAAGAAGTGTCAGCCAAGTGTTTTGTTTGTTGATCATACCGGATGGGGTCAGGTCTTGAATCGTGAATTTTCTGAATACATTTATTGTTCAATAAATTCACGATTCAAGACCTGACCCCATTACTTCAGCCGCATAAACTGCAGTCGACCACGCTTATCCGTGTAATAAAGCAGACTCCCATCCGTAGAGACGACCAAGTGAGACATCTGTGTGCTTGTTTCTGGAACGCCGATAAGGGTGACATTTCCGCTGTCGATGTTCACGGTGTAAATGGCATCATCCGAGGTCAGAAGATCAGGTTGTAGTCCCGCGTTCGTGTTCATGGTAATTGGCACGGCGCAATACAAGGCGCTTGAGGAAGCAAAGGCACATTTATCGATCCACGTATTCACCCCAAGACTACGGCGATTTTTGCCCATGGTTGCTGAAGTCCCGTCCACGATCCACAGAAGCGGCTTGTAGTCGCTCACTTCGCCAGTGACGTCATAAACAATGCGAGCTCCGTCAGGTGTCCAGTTGGCATGAAAGCTTAGTCCTTCCACAATAAGCCCGGTAAAGTTTTCTTTATTTTTGCCAATCGGCACGATCATCTTGCGTCCAAATCCTGTTTGTTCCGTGCCCGTCGCGCTAAACGCGACAACTTGATCATTTGGCGACCAGCTAATTTGTACCTTGTCGCTGTTTTGTCCGAGCGACTCAATCGCTTTTGTGCCGGACGTGTCTGTATTGGTGATGACGAGCGAACGTGCGTTCGGATCGATCGCTTCATTTTTTGCAATCACCTGCGTGCCGTCAGGAGAAAAATTAAAATCCTCCCAATGAGCCGGGAGGGTGGTCTGTTTTTGCTCATCAAAGTTGTAAATCACGTTGCTGTTATCTGGAAACTCGACCACGACCTCCTTGGAAGCGCGATCCCAGACGATCGTTTTTGCATTTGGAAATGTTGCTGTGGAGAGCGCGACCACGTTGCCCTTGGAGTCGATCGTATAAAATTTACCGTCGGTCGGATCATAGTAGGAAATCCTTTTTCCATCTGCAGACAAGGTTGGCGCAAGGATTTCGCTTGAGGTGAGCTGAGTTGTTGCAGTCAAGCCACCTGAGGCAATACTGCTTACGGGAAGTGTTGTTGTGCCGGCATTACCCGTCGTTGTACTCGGCTGTCCTGCCTGTGAAGAGGGAAGACCTGTCTTTGAGGTTGGTTGTCCTGTCGTGGTTGTGACAGGTTGAGTTGTGCCAAGAATTTTTCCAAAGAACACAAGATAGATCGCCACAGCGATTCCAAACACAACGAGTAGGAAGCCAGAAATCAATAAGATGCGTTTAAGACGCTCAGACATATCCTCACCAGTATACCAACTTAGTTACAACTGGTCACGGAAGCACGGACGTGAAAAGACTCGCAAAGCTCGAGCACAGTTCTGGGAACTGTGAGATGGTTATCGGATTAATGGCACAGTTCACGGCGATGATGATGATGATTAAAAGAGCCGCGAGCATGACGACGATGGCGGCATTAACGTTATTCCACATAAAGCCCATGACGTCGATCAATGTGACGACGACAATCTTACCGAGTTTTGCGATATCCTTCTTTGCAACACTTAAAGACATGGGCGGAGGAGACAGGATGGCTATGACCGTGAGCGGCTCTGGTTCGTTGCGATAGCGGATGCCTTTCAGCGCCTGCACAATCCAAATGACATAGGAAATGAGTGTCCCAAGGCCAAAAGTCATTGCGACGGTAGCATCATCAACGGCAGGCCCCCCAATGCGTAGGCCACGCCAAAACTGCTCACGATATTCGTCAATAATTTCACGCTCTTTTTCTCCGATTTCAATTCCGGCAAATTTTTCTTTAAACGCATTCGCTTGAGCTCGTACGGCGGAAAGTTCGGCGATGGTGGTTGCCGCTTGCAAACGCGCAGCGATTTGTTGTGATTCTGCCTTTGCTTGCTCAAGCGCTGTTTGTGAGAGCAATCCCTGTTCGGCAAGCAGATTCAACTCTGGTAGACGCGTTGCGTTCGCCTCTTGCGCGCGTCGTGTTTGCTCCGATTGAAAACGCTCACCGCTTGGCAATTCTGCCTCACGCGCCGCAGCAGCTTGCGCCGGCAATGGTCGGCCTGTTGGAAACTCAAGCACCTGTCCCATGCGGCGTTGTTGACGCGCCACAGATTGCGCTCCAGCAAGCTGTTCGCCATAAGACTCCTCTTTTCTTAAAGCCGCTGTTGCCATACTTACGTTCGTGCTTTCACACTAATCTGTCCCTTCATTGTTTGCACATGCAGGGGTCCCATTTTCGTGCGTTTCAAAATTGCCTCTGCAATTTGATTTTCTACTTCCGTCTGAATCAATCGTCGCACGTCGCGGGCTCCAAGTCGTTTGTCTGCTCGTCCACCTAGCAGTGTTGCTACGGCCGCATCAATGGTGAGCTCGACATGTTCTGCTTTGAGACGCTCGATGAGTTCCTGTAGCAGCTTCTCAGCAATCTGCGCGAGCGAGGCTTCGGTGAGCGGCTGGAACAGACAGGTATGATCAATGCGATTGAGCAGTTCCGGACGAAAGCGCTCCTCAAGTATGCGACGCAGTTCATCGTTCATTGCAAGCGGCGCTTGCATTTCTCCGCTGTTAAATCCAAAACCGCTTTTTGTAAAGCGTTCCGCCCCCATGTTACTTGTCATCACGATAATCGTTTGTTTGAAATTAATTGACCGGCCCGTCGCGTCTGCAAGGGTGCCGTTTTCCAGAATTTGCAGCAGCAGATTTGTCACGTCCGGGTGCGCTTTTTCCAACTCATCAAACAGCACGACGCAATACGGACGTTGCTTTACGCGATCCGTGAGCTTGGCATTTTCCCTATAGCCCACGTAGCCAGCTGGCGCGCCGATGAGTTTGGAAATGCTAAAGCCTTCCGCACATTCCGACATATCAAGATTCACGAGAGCTTGTTCATCTTGAAACACCTCGCTTGCAATGGCTCGAGCGAGCTCTGTTTTTCCTACGCCGCTCGGCCCCAAAAACAAGAACGAAGCAAGCGGACGCAATGGATTATTCACGCCAGCTTTCGCGCGGCGAATTGCTTGTGCAACCGTTTGCACCGCCGCATCTTGTCCTATGACGCGCGTAGCAAGTCGCATTTCTAGTTTTTGAAAGTGCTGTTGTTCTTGTGCGACAAAGGCGAGAGGCATGCCGCTTATTTTTGCAACCACGTTGATCACGTCCGTTGCTTCAACGCGCATGGATGGCATGACGCTCATCTGTTTCGTCTGGAGTTCTTTTAACTGCAATCGAACAGCTTGTTCCCGTTTCTTAATGGCAAGAGCATCAGCAAAATGTTCTTCAAAAACGGCTTGCTGTTTTTCGCTGTGTAGATTTTTTAGCTCTTGTTGCAAATCAGCCATCTGTGTCCATGCCGCATCGACCGCCACGTGAACGCGTACAGACGAGGCCGCCTCATCCATCAGATCGAGCGACTTGTCTGGCTGTCTGCGATCATGCACATAGCGATTGGACAGATGGATCGCCGCATCAACGGCCTCGTCAGAAATCGTCACCTGATGATGTGCTTCGTAACCGTGACGCACACCAAGCAGAATGGCCCGCGTTTTTTCCAAGTCTGGTTCGCCAACGACAATGGGACAGAAGCGCCGCTCGAGTGCGGCATCCGTTTCCATTTGTTTTTTGAATTCTGTTTGCGTGGTCGCGCCGATGCAGTGGAGTTCACCACGTGCAAGAGCGGGTTTGAGCATGTTCGCCGCGTCCATGGATCCAGAAGCGCTTCCGGCGCCGATGAGCATGTGGATTTCATCGATGAATAAAATAATATTTGGATCGGCCTTTATCTCTTCCAAAATTTGTTTGATGCGTCCTTCAAATTCTCCGCGATACATGGTACCAGCGACCACGGAAGACAAGTCGAGCGAGAGCAGACGTCGGCCGCGCAGTGCGTGTGGTACTTCGCCCAAGCAAAGTTTTTTTGCAAGTCCCTCCACAATCGCGGTTTTTCCCACGCCGGGATCACCGAGCAGCAGTGGATTATTTTTTGTGCGACGACACAGAATCTGGACCAAGCGATCTATTTCATTTTCGCGTCCAATCACCGGATCAATGCGTGCTTGCGCTGCAGGACTTGTAAGATTTGTTGTAAAAAAATCTAAGGCAGGAGATTTTTTCTCCTCAAGGTTTTCTTTTGCTTTTCTTTCCATGACTTCGCGCTCCTCGACAACAGACTCTGTCAAATCTTGGAATTTTGACGTGCTTCTGAGCACAGCAATCGCCTGTTCGCGCAATGCCGCAAGGTCCACTTTTTCCTGTGCAAAAAATGCAACGAGCGCAGGGACATTAAGCTCGAGCAGACTTGCAAGCAAATGTTCTGTGCCAACATATGTGTGCTGAAATGTTGTTGCAGACAGCACAGCTTTTTCCACGGCGCGCCGCGCTTCGTCGGACAAAAAAGGTGAGCTCATTCCAGAAGAAGCGAGTGCAGTGTTTTCATGCGTCGAACTCATCACGAGCGTTCGTAGTGACGCCTCTTTTATTTTAAGGCGATGCAGAAGCTCGGCGCCGATTGAACCATTCTGTGTGCCAAGTGCCCACAGCAAGTGCTCAGGACGAATCGACGTTTCTTCTTGCTCAACCGCCAAACACAATGCGCGCGTGAGCACGTTTTTGAGTTGGGTGGTGAATTTGTCGACAATATGGTCGGTCATAGACCTTTTGCACAATTAACTTCGAGCTGGTTTGGATGACTTACGAGCCGAAAACGGTGAAGAATGAGGGGGGATATTAGATATATGCTGACGAGTTCTGAACCCTTTGCAGGCCGTAAGGCGACAAATCCAGCCGAAGGGTAATTGTGCAAAGGGTCTATAACATTGCGCGTAGTTTTAGGATGCGATCTTCAATCGGCGGATGCGTGCTGAAGAGTCCCGAGAGAAATTGTTTTGATCCTGCAAATGGGTTTGCGATGAACAGATGAGCTGTTGCGCCGTTTGCGCGTTTCATAGGCTGTGCGTTTGCAGAAATTTTTGTGAGTGCTGACGCGAGTCCTTCTGGATAGCGCGTGAGCAAAGCTCCCGAAGCGTCGGCGAGATATTCGCGTGATCGAGAGACTGCAAGCTTAATGAGTTGTGAGAGCAAGGGCGAAAGCACGGCAAGGACAAGGCCTACGATGGCGAACACGAGCGTACCTTGATTGGAATCGCGATCTCGATCGCCGCGTCGGAACGATGTGCGTAGCATAAGGTCCGAGAGCATCATGACGGATCCCATCAGAACGATGACGATGGTCATAACGAGAATATCATCGTTGCCAATGTGAGAGAGCTCATGGGCGATGACGCCTTCGAGCTCTTTGTGATCAAGCAGAGCGAGCAGTCCCGTTGTGACAGCAACACTTGCATGCTGCGGGTTGCGGCCTGTGGCAAAGGCATTGGGAGCATTGTCTTCGATCAAGTACAGCTTTGGCATGGGAAGTCCGGCCGTAATCGCAAGGTTCTCAACCAGACGCCACAATTCAGGCGCGTCATTCTTTTCAAGTCGTTTGGCCCCGTTTATCATGAGCGCCGCTTGATCACCCGCGAAGTAACTCAAGAGCGCACTTGCGGTTGAAACGAGCATGGCAATGAGGATGCCAGCTCGCGCATCTCCGAACCGCATCCCAAAAAACCAACCGAGCGCCACGAGGAATACTGAAAAAAGAAAGATGAGTAAGGCGCTCTTTCGTTTGTTGTTAGCAATCTGGTCGTACATGGGTTTAGAATTTCACACTCGGTGCCTCATTCACAATTTCTGGCGCATCGAAAAACTCACGCTTCACAAATCCAAGCATGCTGGCAAAGACGTTACTCGGAAACACTTGCATCGCCGTGTTCAAATCGCGCACATTTCCATTGAAGAAACGACGTGCGGCTTGAATTTTATCTTCCGCATCTGTGAGCTCTTCCTGCAAATGCAAAAAGTTTTGCGAGGCTTGCAATTGCGGATAATTTTCTGCGACCGCAAAAACAGATTTCAATGTTTCGGTGAGCATGTTTTCGGCCTTGGCATGTTCCGCTCCACTTTTCGCTTGCATGGCAGACGCGCGCGCCGTGGTGACTTTTTCAAACACGCCAGACTCATGTGCGGCATAGCCTTTCACGGTCTCAACCAAATTCGGAATCAAATCATAACGACGCTTCATTTGCACCTCAATATCTGACCA
>JGI1358J11329_10001181_pt1 | contig 21840 bp, 23 predicted proteins | sample Subgroupgradi54m_FD_11329 | JGI IMG/M metagenome (IMG submission 11329)
AACTTTTTCGCCACTCTGACCCGACACGCCGTTGCCCAAATACCCATTGCGAGCCGAGCCAAAATAAGTTTCGGGACTGCCAACTTGCGACAGCGAGCCAGAATCAAATTTTGAAATCGGCTCTGCCACTTCTCCGCTCTCACCCAAAACCTTCATCCGTTCGCTCAAAAGCTCCTGAATTTTCATTTCAGTTTCCGCGTACCCGCCCTCGCCAACCGATTTGTGAACAATGAACCCGTCAATATCAATAAGATATTCTTCCGGCCAATAACGCATACCATAAGAGCGCGCCGTGGAAAAATCGTTATCAAGCACAACTGGCCAAGTAATGCCAAATTTTTTCACAGCCGAGGAAACATTGCCGTAATCTTTTTCAAAATCAAACTCCGGCGCGTGAAGACCGATAATTTCTAGACCTTTGTCTTTGTATTTTGCGTACCAGTCCTTTAGATAAGGGAATGTTCTTTGGCAATTGATACAACTGTAAGTCCAAATGTCCAGTAAAATAATTTTTTTGCCGACAAGGCTTTGAATTGAAATGGGCTTGTTGTCTTGTGTGTTTATAAAACCCGAGGGGTTGACGATTTCTTTCGCCATCTTGAACTGCTTGGCTTTTTCCGCGCGACGCGACAATCCAGCCTCTGATTGTGAATGAACGGGAGTAACGGCAACCGACGAAACAGGCGAAGTCGCCGGCGTCTTTGGCTCCAAATAATAAATCGCTCCGAGAATAATAATCACGACCGCGACTAAAAGAGTTGTGTTTTTGGTACCCATTTGCGCTGGAGAATTATTTTAGTAAAAACCGATTGAGTAAATCAAAATTAGCAATTCGGCTCAAGTTGCCCGTAAAAACCAAAATTCCGATAACAATGAGAAGTGTTCCAAAAATCACATTCACCGCTTTTGAAAATTTTTCATACTTGCTAATAAATCGCGACGCTTCTCCGGCAAAAAGTCCGACGACAAGAAACGGCAGACCGAGACCGATTGCGTAAACAAAAAGCAGACTAAACGCCGAGCCGGGCGAGCTTGTGGCCAAACCTAAAATCGCGCCGAGGGTCGCCCCGACGCACGGCGTCCAACCAGCGGCAAACGCCACACCGAAAAGAAATGAAGTGAGATATTTTGAATGAAACCGCGTCCCGACGGCAAACACATGAGGCCTCTCTAAAATCGGAACCGTAATAAAACCGGCAACAAAAAGCCCGAAAAAAATAATGAGCGCGCCTCCGATTCGCGACAACCAAATTGAAACGCTAACCGCAACCGCCCCCAGCACGCTGCTGAGCAACACGCCAAGAACGGCGAATACCAGCGAGAACCCGAGTACAAAAAACAAACTGTTCAGAAAAATGTCGCGCCTGCGCGGCGCACAGGCTCCGCCGCTTCCGCCATTGGCGCCAGCAAGATAAGCCAAAAAGCCGGGGATAATCGGCAAGACGCACGGCGCAAGAAAAGAAACGACACCGGCAAAAAAGGCGACTGAAATGGAAATTGAAATCATGTTCTGCATTATATCGCAAAAATTACTTGAATAAAAATTAAGAGTATGCTTAAATAGAGGCTTCTAGTGGCATACGAACCTAAAATAAGAATAAACCATCAAATCCGCTCCGCAGAACTGCGGATAATTGGCGAAGCGGGCGAGAATTTGGGCGTGATGAAATTGCAAGACGCCCTTATGAAAGCCGAAGGTTTGGGGCTTGATTTGATTGAGATTTCGCCAAACGCCAAACCGCCAATTGCCAAAATCATGGACAATGGCAAGTATCAGTACACCGAAAACAAAAAACAAAAAATCGCCAAGGCCAAATCCCACAGTGTTGAAGTCAAAAGCGTTCAAATTAAAGTGGGTACGGGCGAACATGACCTCGCCCTCAAAGCCAAACAGGCTTCAGAGTGGCTGAAAAGTGGACATCGGGTGCGCGTCAACCTTTTCCTCGCTGGCCGGGCAAAATACATGGAAATGAAATTTTTTCAGGAGAGAATTGACCGAGTCTTGCGTCTTATCACCGAACAATATAGAATAAGCGACTCGGCAAAAAAGAGCCCGAAGGGAGTGTCGCTTATGATTGAAAGAAATTAAGGAGCGAAGCGACTATAATTTCTTCAACCCAGCACTAATTTTACCGAACATGTGTTTAGTAACAACCGAAAGATTCTAACCAGCATAATTAAATAAAATAAAAATCGTCGGGTCGATGAAATTAGTGCTGGGTCATTATTTTCTAAAAACTCGCCGACTCGTTAAGAAAATATATGAAAACCAACAAATCCTATTCCAAACGCCTCAAAGTCAGCAAGAACGGCAAAATCACCGGGCGCAAGCCCGGCCAAAACCATTTCAACGCCAAAGAGTCGCGAAGGGCGCAAATGAACAAACGAAGGGCATCGCATATTCACATGAGCAATAAAGCAATCGCCCGTTTCCTTCCGTAGGAAGGAAACGGGAATAACCAATTTTCAATTCTCCCGCCTGCCAGAGACTGGCATGTCGGGCAGGCAATTTTCAATCAATTCTTAAATTAAATAATTTTCAAAATTGAAACATTGATTGTAAATTGATAATTGATAATTTTTAACCAACAAACATGACAAGAGTAAAGAAGGCGGTCAACGCCCTAAAATCAAGAAAAAACATTCTCCGCAAGGTGAAAGGTTATCGCTTTGGCCGTTCCACCAAGGAGAGAATGGCGCAAGAAGCGATTTTCCACGCTGGCTCTTACTCTTTCGCCCACCGTCGCGACAAGAAAAATGATTTCCGAAAACTTTGGAATGTGAAGATTAACGCTTCCCTTTCCTCGACTTCGCTCGGAACAAGTGGCAAACTCTCATACAGCAAATTTATGGGCGCGCTCAAGAAAAAAAATATCGCCCTTGACCGAAAAATCTTGGCTGGCCTTGCCGAGTTTTCTCCGGAAACTTTCAAGAAAATTGTAGAGACTGCCAAGTAAATTTTAGTAGCGACACCACAGGGCGTTAGACCCTGTGGTATCGCCAGTGGCTCACGAACATTCTGTGCAATTCGACCCTGCGCAGAGCGCAAGGTGTTGGAGTTCGGCGGTTATTGAGAGGTTAGTGGTCATAAGAACTTTTTAAAATAAAAATAATTTCTTTATTCTACGCTATAGCCAGATACCCCACGAAATTCTGTTGGCAAGGTTTTGAAATTATGTTTATGTACAGCGACATAATTGTCGTTTAAGAACAGAATTCTCGTGTATGAACAAGAAACACGAGAAATCGGTCTGTTGTCGGGCGGGTATTATCCATTGGAGCGGAAAAAGAAGACGGTGTGTTGGGTGCGGAAGGACGTGGAGTGTTTGGAAAAAACGGAGGGGACGGAAGAAGAGACGAGTTGATACAAATCTTGTGCGGGCATTTCTTAGTCGCGAGATAGCGTCACTCGCATCCCTTTCCCGCAGGCGTGGCTGTTCTCCGGCTCACATGCAGAACACGCTCAAAAAGAGTCGAGATTTGTTTATCGCCGTTACACCGTGGCAGCCTGTTCCGAAGGCACAACTCATTATGGTTGCTGACGGAGTTGTTGAGTATGTCGAGGGCCACTGGTACACGGTGTATCTCATGCTCGTAAGAGCTGTTGGTGACACCGAAGCTATCATCCTGCCACCGATCATCAAACAGGGTACGGAAACCGCTGCGGGTTGGAAAGCGGCCGTTGATTCATTACCTGAAACCGTGAGAAAACGCCTTGTAGCCTTGATATGCGACGGTCATAACGGATTGGTGACCGAGGCGAAGTGGCGAGGGTGGCTTCTGCAACGGTGCCATTTTCACCTTCTTGCTCGTATTCAAAGTCGGCGTTCCCGGTGGAAAATCGCGAGGCATAAAGTTGAGGCCGAGCGGATTTTCCAGCAGGTTCACCGGGTATTGGAACATCCAAGCGAGGGTGAGCTTACAGAGTCACTCTCAATACTTGAAGAAATCGGTTGGACATCTACTTCGCCGGAAATTCGCAAGGTACTCTCCGGCTTTGTGCGAAACTTCAGAGACTATCGCTTGTACTTGAAACGGCCCGATCTTCACCTACCTACTACCAACAACACTGCCGAATCGCTCGCCAGTTCAATCGCCAACCTTAAATATCGTATGCGAGGCTTTCCCACGCTCCATTCATTTACTCGTTGGATTATCGCGCTTCTCAAATTCAAAAAGAAAATCGCTTGCAACGGATTCCACCAACAGAATTGATTGGGGTAACCCGCTATCGTAGAATAAAGAAATGTAATATAAAGAAGATGATAATAAAATCCTCCGTTACGCGGAGGATGAAAGAAACGCTTTCGACAACTCACTGGGCTTCAGGTTATGTTTCAGCCGAAAAGCCAGAACTTCGTACGCGAGCTTGGCTGTATTACTCACATCGGGGTTCGCATCGCCGATTGATGCTTGTAGTATTTCCAAAGTGCTTTCGTCCCCAATGTAGGCTAGGGACTCAAGCGCTTCGTGTCTAATAACAACACTTTTATCTTGAGGCCCTCTTATCAAAGCCTCGCGTATTTTTACCTTAAGTGGAGAAACGACATTAGGATTCTCGCGCTCAAGCCGTATTAACTGAGCGGCCGCTTCGTGTCTAACAATCGGGTCAGGGTCATCCTCAAATACAGAGAGGATTTCTTGTGCCTCATCAGTCGTTCTTGCTTTTTCAGTTAAATACTCCAGCAGTTCCAGTCGTTGATAAGCCGGATAGTTGCAAAGTCGCATATTCATTTTATTTTCTGTTTTGTGCAAACTTTTTCTATTATACAGTAAATCAAATCTGTGCCAAACTAAGTTGAAAATTTTGGCTGGCTTCGCTGAAAACTCTTACAGAGGCTCGCGTTTGAAATTTCATTTCGGTCTCCGCCTTGACCAAAAAACAAAGCGAGTGTGTGGCTTTACCCTAATCAACGCATCAAGACGCTTTTCCTCAAAAAAGCGCGCTTACGCGCTTCCTTTTTCGCTGGTGCAAACAGCGTAACAAAACGAGGTTTTCACTGCTCCGCTTCATAAAAACTTTCGCACTTTAGCCCGCTCCGATGTACATCGGAGCGGACTTTTTTATTTCAAAACTATTTTGTTGAAAATTGATAATTGATAATTGAAAATTCAGTTACATTTCCAATGTAACTGTCTCCCCCTGCTCCGGATGCTCCGCTTGAACACCGACTTCACCGCGCAAGCGCTGGACTAAAAAGAGGGCGGATTTCGGCTCGCCCATACAGACGAAAACTTTTTTGAGAGTGGGAGCGGAGCTCGACACAAACTCCACGAGGTGGTCGGAATCTTTATGTGATGAGTAGCCCGAAATGGTTTCCACATGGGCGCGCACGAAAACTTTCTGGCCTTCAATTGTAACCTCTTTCGCGCCCTCTTGAATAATTCTCCCCAACGAACCGACGGCTTGGTAACCGACAAAAAGAATTGTATTCTGCGTGCCCGGCAGAAAATTTACTTCGTGGTGAATAATTCGCCCGCCGTTACTCATGCCTGAACCGGCAAGAATAATTTTTGGCGAAGGAGTATGCAAAATCGCTTTGGATTCTTCCGAATGAGCCGTGTATTTCAAACGGGGAAACCTAAAAATATCTCCAGCCTCCGCCAGCGCGGAGTTATTCCAATTCTGCCGATGCGCCTTGTAAACTTTCGTAACCTCAATCGCAAGCGGAGAGTCTAAAAAAACCGGCATCACGGGAATTTCGCGCGCTTCCTCCATCTCGTGCAATTCATAAAGAAGCACTTGGGTTTTCTCAAGAGAAAAAATTGGAATGATAAGCGTTCCCTTGCGTTTCGCCGTTTCAACAATGACATCTTTGAGGTGTCGCCTCCGGGAATTTATATCTTCGTGATTGCGGTCGCCGTAAACGCTTTCCATCACTAGATAATCGGCATCAGTTATCGTTTCGGTGTCTTTCAAAATGGGAGTCGGCGAGTTGCCCAAATCGCCCGTAAACACTATTTTTATTTTTCTGCCCGAGTCCGCGTTTCTCATCTGCGTTAATCCGCTTTTCAATCCGCGTAAGTCAGCGGTTTGAGTAATCTCAAACATGGCCGAGCCAAGAATATGCCCCGCGTCTTTTGGATAAACCGTCACGCCTTCGGCCAAAGTAAAATTTTGATGGTATAGAATGTCGCCCCAAAGCGAGAGCGCGACGGAAACATCTTTTTGTTCATACAAAGGCAAAGCGCCAGTCTTGCGACATTCGTCTTCAATCAGTTTCAAGGCGTCCGCAAACATAAGTTCCGCGATAGCGCGCGTTTCGGCCGTGCTTAAAATTTTTCCCCGAAAACCCTCCGCCGCGAGTTTTGGAATCCGACCGATGTGGTCAATGTGGGCGTGAGTAACCAAAAGAAAATCAATCGTGGCAGGGTCATAAGGAAAAGCTTTGTGATTTTCTTCGTTGGCAAAACGCGAACCCTGCATCATACCGCAATCAACCAAAATTTTTAGCTGATGTTTTTGGTCAGCTCCCCGAACCTCTGAGGCATCGGGGTTGCTGTCTATTTCAAGCAAAAAATTGGCGCCCGTAACGCTTCCCACTCCGCCGAAAAATGTTAAACGCGGATTTTGAAACATAGCTAGAATGAAACTTTCTGCCGGTAAATTTTGTAAAAACAATAAACATAAGCCACATACCCGCCTGTAACATCCATAATCAAATCTTTAATCGTATCAAGAGGGTAACTTCCGATACTGTTGAATGTGATACCGGCCGAATACTCAAAAAGTTCCCAAACTAAGCCGACAAAAAGCGCTCCCAGAACGGCCACGAAAAGCGTTTGCAGTTGGCTAAAGGCAAAACCTTTTTGTGAATAAAACACAAGAAACCAAAGTGAGAGCAAACCGAGAAAAAACCCGCCAAGCAAGTGCATTGGTATATCAAACCACCAGTATGACCAATAGAGAAAAAAATTAACAGCCGAGATATGCAGAAAGGCAATGAGCAGGGCTGTTACAAAAGCTAGACGAAGCAGGTGTTCACGAATCATGGTGGATATTATATCACGCAAAAACCGCCCCGCGGGTGCGGTGCGGTTCTCGCATAGGGTTACTCAAAGATATTACCCTAGTACAATACTAGGTGGGTGACCGCAATTACATTTGTCAGAACGCTTCTCGCCGAAACCCTTAAAAAGTTCCGCCGAGAAGCGCTCATCAGAATGCAACAATGTAAGTCTCCCTTAGAAAATGTTATAGAGTTAATACCCCAAGCAACCCTACTGTCATTATACTCCCACCAGAAAAAAAGCAATAGCAAATTATTGGAAAAGACTCTTAAAAAACTGAATAATTCTCCCGAAGAATCCCAGAGACTTTGGTGGCGTGGCTACCTCAATCCTTTTTTGTTGCTCGGTCATAGGAACAGGGTTATTTTTTGCAGATTGGAGATTTTTAATGCCATCTGTTGGTTTTGGTTTTTCTGCCTCTGAAAAAACCGTCGTTGAATCAGAACTGTTGCCTGCGTTTTTATCACTGATTTTTTTGCTATCAACGCTGTCTTTTATAATAAGTGAATTGTTAATTTCACTACGAACAGTCTTTCCATCTGCAACAGCTTCAACAGCAAAGAGGTAATCAGTCGCTGGAACAACAGTGACAAACTTTGTGGACGGTTTGATAAATGAGGCGCCTGTGTTCCACACAAAGTAACCCCGATCCGTCGGCACACCCAGCGCAATAGTCGCCCATGTTTCGTAAGAATTTATATTCAATGGGTCAAGTTTGCTTAATCGCGTTACATAAACATTCACAGTTTTAGCGGTGATATTTCTTGCAAGCCAGCGCACCGTCACCGATTCTCCCAAAGATATTTCTGTTTGTGAAATACTTACCGTCAGAGATGGAACACTTGAATACACCCCAGCCCTAGAAACCACGGCGTCTTTTTGACCCGCCATGTCTTTCTCAATCGCAACTATTGTAAAGGCGCTGGAAGCATCTCTATTTAACTCCTCGTTTGTCGGCAAGCGACGCAAGAGACGAGTATAGATGGAAGTAATTTCCGCCTTCCTTCGTTCTACTCGTTCTGAACGAGCGCAACCATAAGTGTCATTCAAATACTTGCGTGTCTCTGGACCAATAAGGCCACTGCCTTTGTCTAAAGGACCAGTTTCTGAATTTGCATGAACTGTTTGAAGTAGTCGCACCGCTTCTTTCAACTCTTTTGTGTAAACAGCAAAATCCTTCCCCACTTTATAACCCGCTTGATTCAACGCTTCACGAAGTTCCGAATATGAAAGTCCGCCATTTGACCCGCTGGTATCAGTAGTCAAAGAAATGCAAAGCTCTCTGGATTTGGGGTCATAAAGCTCAGTGTCTTGCGATGGCCCGCGCTTTGCTATCGTGTTGAGCAAGTTTTGAATCTGCTTTACCATATCCGACAAAACCGCCTGCTCCTTAAGAAAGGCTGGATCGCTTTCAGAAGGATATTCTTCCAAAGCAAAACTGATAGCGGGAGCGACGCTCAAAACAAAAAGAACTGAAATGAGAAATGTTAAATTTTTTTTCATTTATTCTAGCGACCCGTCAAGATTCACATCGTAAAGAATCGCCTCCTGCACAAGACGATAACTTACAAGTTCACTGTCCTTAAACCAATGTTTAATTTCATTTTCAGCTTCTTCCACAGAGCCTGACGCGTGAATGAGATTTCTTATGGCGCGCTTGTCGCTATCCGCCATTTGATATGAGTCCAAAACGAAGTCTCCGCGAATTGTTCCAACATCGGATGTTAAAGGTTCAGTGCCTCCGGTAACCTTGCGCGCAATTTTCACGGCATGCGCTCCCTGCCAAACCATGGCAATCACCGGGCCACTGGTAAAATATTTGCGGAGATTTTCAAGCACCGCTTTTCCCAAACTGATAGGGTCTGTCGTTGGCGGTGTTAATCCTTTTTTCTGATAACTCTCAATGGATTTCTCGCCGACATTTTTTATCCAATTCGGGTCAAGGGTGTAGTGGATTTCAACATGTTTGGCGGTCGGCACGAGCATTTTCATGCCAACAAGTTTAAGGCCCATTCGTTCATAGCGCTTGATAATTTCACCGACAAGAGTGCGCTGAACACCATCAGGCTTGATTACGACAAGAGTGCGTTCGGTTTTTGGGTGGGACATATAAATTTAGTTCATCAAGTTCTTAAAGTTTGTAAAGTTCATAAAGTCAAAGTCTTATTTCTTTTGTATTTTACTTGTTAAACTTTATGAACTTGAAACTTTATAAACTTTTTAATATGAACTCATAGCTTATAGGTTTTTTGAAATAAAAGCAACTTTATTTATCGGGTTATATGTTATTCAGTTATAAGTTATTAGTTATTAGTTACTTCTGATACTTCGCCACAATCTCCGCTTCAACCTCAGCGCGGGCGCGACCGAATTTTAAGTAAGAGAGCTCTTTGAGTTTTTCAATGTTTGAGGTATTGCCGAGAGAGGGAGGCATTGTTTCAATATTGAACGGCTTGACTGGACGACCGTTTGCCAAAAGTTTTAGGTAAGCGTTGTGGTTGTCCAGATTGACAATATCGCGCGCGGTAAACACGGGCGAGAGTTGCTTTTCCAAATACTCCGCGTCCTCGGCACCGACGCGAAACGAGGCGAGCGAACCGACATTGCCGAACACGGCGTCGCGAATTTCGTCTTCAAGTTGGGCGATGAATTGGTGGGCAATCTGGAGCGACAACTTATATTTTCGCGCTTCGGAAAGAATGGTGGCGATTGAATCGGTAGTGATGTTTTGAAACTCGTCAATGTAGAGATAAAACGGCGCTAATTCTTTCCCATAAGAATCCGCGCGAGAAAGAGCGGCCATCAAAATTTTGCCGACTAGAATCAAACCGATTAAATTGGCGTTAATGTCGCCGAGTCTGCCCTTGGCCAAATTGACCAAAAGAATTTTTTTGCCGTCCATGATTTCGCGGAAATTGAAAGATGATTTTTCTTGAGCGATAATCGGTCGCATGATGTCGTTGGCCAAAAAGTTATCGAACTTTGAAGTGATGTACGGCACGATGTTTGCGAGCGACGCTTCCCCGCCCGCTTTGTCAGCCACCTCTCGCCAAAATTGCACCACGATCGGATTGGTACAACGAGAAAGTTTCATTTCGCGAAACGCTTTGTTGGCCAAAACTCGCGACACATCAAGCAAGGTGTTGCCGGATTCCGGGTCTTCAATCGTAAGCAAGACGGAATTTCTGAAGTACTGCTCAAACATCGGCCCGCCGGCGGTTTTCATGTCAAAAAGTTTGTTAAAGATGGAAAGCATCTCGTTGACCACGAAGGTTTTTTGTTCGGGAAACCGCCTGTCGTATTCAAGCATGTTGAGAGCCATCGGCCGTTTTGTGTAAGACGGGTCAAAATAAATCACATCTCCAAAGCGTTCCGTCGGAATGGACGCCAAAATATCTTGAATGTCGGCGCCGTGCGGGTCAATCATGCAAACGCCTTCGCCGTTTGCGATATCTTGAATAATCATATTTTTCAGGAGCGTGGTTTTGCCGGTGCCGGTCTGACCGACAACATAAAAATGACGCAGACGGTCTTCCTTTGCCATAAAAATTTTTGTATCAACAGAACGGTTGCGGTTCACGCCCAAAAGAACGCCCTCCTGCGGCAAGTCAATCGGCGCGGCGGAAGTTCCCGCTTTGGCGTTTTTCAACTGCCCGCTTGATTGTATGCGACTTGAAGGAAAATGCATCATGCTCGTAACCTCTTTTAGGTTGAGCGGAATGGCTTCGTCGTCTTCAAAAATTCTGAAAGAAAAATCGTGAAGCAGACGCGAAAGTTTCGCCCCTTTCAAAACGCGCCAGAATTCAAGCTTGTTGCCGTGAGTGTTTTCAAACTGATTAAAGGCCGCTTCCAAATCGGAAAGAATGGCGACGGCGTTTTCTTTGTTTTCCGCCGAAGCGATAATCCGAATGTCCGCCAAAAGCATTTGGCTTCCGACTTTGTTTTTCACTTGCTCAACCGCTATTTCGTCAACTTTCGGCGGTTCCCCGCCGTCTTTTTTCTTTTTGGGCCTGTCATCGCTAGACAACGCGTCCGACAGGGTTTTCATCAGTTCGCCAAAAAATGTAAACCGAATATCCGTCGCCTTGCGGACCGATTTTCCTTTTTGCAGTTTCCGCAAAGCCTCCTTGTATTTTTCAAGGTACGAGCTTGGCGCGGGACGCAGAACAAATTGCACCGAAGCCCCTTGACCCTCCTTTTTAATCTTGGAAAAACTGTTGAGCAAGATGTTAAGCGGGTCAACATCAAACTGTTCGTAAGTTTTAAGCGGAAAAACAGTCTTGCCGACGGAAACGGCGAAGGAAGCGACCGAAACGCCCGATTGATTGAAAATATTGTAATCGTCTTTAACTTCTTTGATTTTAGCGTTGTGAAAAATTGAAAGAATTTGTTTTTCAAACAAATTCTTTTTGCTGTCAGGCGCCGAAACGAAAAAAATAAATTCCTCACTGCCATTAGGATTGGCAATTTCAATGGCAAAAGAATTTTGGTCGCGCTTTTCCGAAGAAACCGAGAGCATGCCCGAGTAAAATTGTTCCATGCCTGAAATCAATTGTTTAAGTTCCTTCTCGCCTTCTTCTTTTGAAAGCTCTGGCAAGGTAATTTCGTAAAGAGTGGAGTGGAGCGATTTGCCGAGCGCAGTTTTCTCTTTGAGACCTTTGACGGCAAACCCTGCTTTGACATACTGCACCAAAAAACGGTGGAAGTCGTCATCAAGATGAAAGTCTGAAAGTTTTTGGATAACGCCTAAAGTGTTTTTGATTCCCTTCTCTTGCAGGAGCGCGATGAGTTCTTCAATTTTTCTGTCGTGAGCTTCGGGAGAAAGTTCCAGCACGATGGCTTTTTCACGACTCTTGTCCAAAGCGTATTCGGGAGCAAGGACTTGCTCGGCAGGTTTACCAGCGTAGTCTTTTAGTGTCTGACTCAAAGTGGCGTCGGGAACTTTCTCAATCCCCTTTTTTGAATTTTCCCAGTCGCGACGCGCCGCTTCCTGACGCAAATAAACAAGCTCCTCTTCGGGCGACGCAAACTTTTTTTTCTCAAGTCCAAACCCTTGTTGTTCCATGCCGAAATTATACCGCATTGCAAGATAAGCAGGAAGCGATAGAAAATGGCTTAAGTGATTATTTAGTCTTTGAATCCCCTCGGAGTGTTGCAAACGCCTCTTGAACCGTTGTCATAAACTGGGCTGGGAAAATGATTGTTGAGTTCTTTTCAGTGGCAATTTCAGCCATGGTCTGGAGAGTGCGCAACTGCAATGCGACTGGGTGCGCAGAAATCAAATCTGCTGCCTGACCAAGCTTCTCGGCGGCTTGGAACTCGCCTTCGGCGGCGACAATTTTTGCGCGGCGTTCCCGCTCTGCTTCAGCTTCCTTGGCCATTGCTCTCTGCATATTATCCGGCAATGTAATGTCCTTTATCTCCACGGCTGTCACTTGGGCGCCCCACGGTTCGGTATGAGAATCAATCACATCTTTAATTTGAATGTTGATATCGCCCGTCTGTGAAAGAAGTTGGTCAAGAGAAAAACGGCCAACGACATTTCGCACTGTTGTCTGGCTGATCTGATTGACCGCATCATGCACATTTTCAATCGCTACAACGGACTTTTTCGGGTCAACAATGTGGTAATACGCGACCGCGGCGATATCAATGGAAACATTATCTTTAGTGATAATTTTCTGGGAAGGGATATTCATGGTAATCGTGCGCAGGGTGACCTTGGTCATCCGTTCTAAAACCGGAATGAGGATGATAAGGCCTGGGCCGCGCACCCCCGTGCATTTGCCGAGAAAAAAGATAACACCGCGGTCATATTCCTTGACTACTTTTAGTGATAAAGCTAGGAGTACCAAAACGATTACTATAATTGTGTATATCATGGGAACACTATAGCACATTTGATAAAAAGTGTAAGTTTTTGGAAAAAAGGTTACCGGTTGACCTCTTGATGTAAAATTTCAGCTCTTCTTCGGGAGCCGTCCAGCTAAACCGCCTGTACGGAAAAATTGCTAATCTTTTTGAAATCTCTAACATTTCTAGTAAGAAGCGTTGAATGAGTAAAAAGCGTGGTTGCCGCAATAATACTATCGGCTGTCTTAAAGCGTTAACATAAACTAGTCCCACTCTCGTCTTATTTTTTTGAGCTCTCTTATTGGATCCGCCTTTCGCTTGCTCCATACTGCCCGCGCGCGACGCCAAATCGCAAGGCGTTCTAGCCCGCTCATGTCCCACGAAGATATTCGCGTTGATTTTTTTTAGTCTTTTCCATATATTTAGGAGTATATCATAGGACTTACGCAGTTGGATGCAGTGAGAGGTGAGATGCGGTTTTGGGAACCCATTCTGATGGGAACCGCATCGCAAGACCTTGAGCGTTTGTATTCAAAACGCGAAAGGTGTACAGCTCCTGTAAGGAGCGAGTTCACTTTCAAGAAATGCGCCGACTGCGTATGTCCTATATCATAAAGTCAAAATTTCAGCTTCCCCCTCCGTAATCACAATGGTTTTTTCAAAATGGGCGCTTCGTTTGCCGTCCGCGGTTTTGTAAGTGTAGCCGTCAGCAGATAAAACCGTTTCTTTCACGCCTAGGTTTAACATCGGCTCAATGGCAAGCACCATGCCGGGTTTCAAAATCGGCCCGGTATTTTTGTTGCCGAAATTCGGAACGAAGGGGTCTTCGTGAACTTTGTAACCAACGCCGTGGCCGGCAAGCTCCCTTACAATGCCGTACCCAAAGGGCTTCACAAAGCGTTCAATGGCGGAACTGATATGTCCGACCCTACCGCCTCCGCGCGCGGAGGCAATTCCTTTAGCCAACGCGCCCTTGGTAACCTCCAAAAGTTTTTCGGCCGAGGCGTCAATTTTCCCCACGGCAACCGTTATCGCCATATCGGTAAAAAGACCTTTGTGAATGAGTCCCAAATCAAGCGAAACAATATCGCCTTCCTTCAAAATTTTCGGGGTTTCGTTCGGAATGCCGTGAACAATTTCGTCGTTCACCGAAACACAGAGCGAGGCCGGAAAGGGCCTCTTGGCGCCGGCTAGTTTGTAGTTTAGAAAAGCGGATTGGTCGCCGCCTTCTTTTACCAACTTTTCCGCGAGGAGGTTGAGTTCGGCGGAGGTTTGGCCGGGCCAAACCTCCGCTTCCAGTTTCCTCAAAATCTCGGCAAGCCTGCGCCCGCCTTCTCTTAATACGGCGATTTCTTCTTTAGTTTTGATTGTTATCGCCATCGGAATTTAATTCCAGTTTTGACATTAGTTCTTTACTCACCCCCTCAATCGTCTGCTCGCCGTTAATTTCAATGTATTTATAATAGGAATTGTTTTTGAAAAATTCAAGCGTCGGCTCCACATCGCTTTTGTACCACGCGAGCCTGCGATTGATGTCGGGCGCGCTGTCGTCCCCGCGTCCCCGCGCAAGAAGCCTTTCGCGAGCCCAATCTTCGGAAGTGTTTATCACGATAACAAACGGACTCTCGCGATTATAGAAATGCATAGCGGAATCGAGCACTGGCCCTTCAATAACTCGCCTGGACAATCCGTCAAGCACCATGTGTTCCGCGCCCGTCAGATTGTTTATGAAAAAATCAGTCCATAGCCATACAGGAAGAAAGGCCGGCAAGAGCCGACCGCTATCAATAGTGGCTTTTACCAAACCGCTGGAGTAATTATTCTTCGCCATAAATTCCCGAAACTTCGCTCCCGTCTCAACATAAAGCGCCTTCCGCTTCGGGTCGGTTTTTTCCAAATACTCCTTCAGCAACGAAGCTTGAGTGCCCTTGCCAGAACCAGACCGACCGAAAAAGATGAATGTTTGTGGTTGCATATCCTGCAGTATAAAGGATTTTCAGAAATTATACAGACTTGACAAAATATAAATATATGATAACTTCATCGTTAGGTTGGAATACTGGAACACTCAAAAAATGAAAACTAAAGATCTGCAGGAAATGGTCAGAACCAAGGCTACCGAACTCATTCAAAATTGGGTAAGCGAAAATAACTTTCTAAACCCCGGAGAACAACTACAGGTATCAGTAACGGTTTCAATAGCGAAGCCACCGACACCGGTAATAGTATCTGTTGTGCTGACAGAGATTGAAAACAAAAGTGTTGATGAATTGACATTCTCCAGCCGCGCAAAAAACGGCCTCTACAATCAAGGCATAACCACGGTTGGGATGTTGTGCCAGCGTACAGTGGAAGACCTGGACAGATACAGTTTTTGCGGTTCGGTGGCCGTTGCTGAAATCCGTAAAGCGCTTGCTCTTGAATGTGACGGAATGGCGCTAAGAAATGATACCGTCTGGAACGGCAAAGAGCTTACGGACCTGGGTTTAGACCTAGCAGTAGAACGCAGACTGCGTAATGTTGGTATCACATCTTTAGGTATGTTGATCAGACTTAGCGAGAAAGAATTGAGGGACAAAGGGGTAGGCAAGAGTTTTATTAAAATCATAACATCCCGAATCCTTTGGCTCGGAAAATCTCTTAAACCAAAATAGCACGCGCTACGCACGGACAAGAAGTTGTTCGTGCGTTTTTCTTTTCCTGAATCTTGAATCTACTCTTAATACTCCCTCATAGAAAGCTGCGCGTCCACCTTTTTCACCAGGTCAAGCACCACCGAAACGGCGATGAGAAGCGCCGTGCCGCCGATGGCAAGCGACTGGTCTTGAGTAAATGTTTGCACGATGAAAGGCAGGACGGCAATCAACCCGAGAAAACTTGCGCCGACAAAAGTGATGCGAGTTAAAACTTTTGAAATGTATTCCGAAGTTGATTGGCCGGGTCTTATGCCGGGAATAAACGCTCCGCTTTTTTGGAGGTTGGTGGAAATTGATTCCGGGTCAAATGTAACCGCGGTATAAAAATAAGTAAACAGGAAAACCAAAAGGAAGTAAGCGATTGAGTGGAACCAACCGTTGGAAAGCAGTCCCAACACAAATACAGAAATGCTGTGCACAATTGGATTTCCAACAGTTGAAAGGAAATTGAAAATCAACTGGGGAAACAAAAGAATTGACAGAGCAAAGATGATTGGAATAACGCCGGCTTGATTGACGCGAAGAGGCAGATAAGTGGAAACTCCGCCGTAGACTTTGTTGCCACGAACTCGTTTGGCGTAAGTAACGGGAATCGGCCGTTCAGCTTCGGTAACAATCACAACGCCAAGCACGATGATAAAAGATAAAATAATAAAACCGATGGCCGTCGGCAGAATGCTCGGGTCAAAAGAAGGATAAATATACTTAACCACAAACTGGCTTAAAATAGTCGGGATACGCGCCACGATACCGGCAAAAATAATCATGGAGACGCCGTTGCCGATGCCGAACTCGGTCATCAATTCGCCGAGCCACATCAAAAGCATTGAGCCTCCAGTGATTACAAACACATTTACCAAACGGGCAAAAAAAGTCAGGTCGCCCAAAATTCCCTGCTTTTCAAGAAGCAAAAGAAAGAAAAAAGCTTGAAGCAAAGCCAGTGGCAGAGTGGCAAGTCTTGAGTACTGGGCGAATTTTAATCTGCCCGCTTCGCCTTCTTCGTGATAAAGGGCTTTGAGTTTTGGCGACATCATGGTAACGAGTTGCATGATGATAGAGCTTGTGATGTAAGGCCCGACGCCGAGCATCACGATTGAAAGATTGCCCAAACCGCCGCCGGAAAAAATGTTTAGAAGACCGAAAAATTGGTTGTTGTCCAAAAATCGGTGGAGTTGCAAAACATCAATGCCGGGAATCGGAATGGACGCCAGCGCTCTGAAAAGCAATAAGAAACCCGCCACGAAAAAAAACTTCTTTCGCAAGAGTTTGTCTTGAAACATTAGGCGAGCTTTTTGGAAGAAGGAATACATAGTATTAGTTTAGAAAGTTTTAAAGTACGCAAGTTTCGTTTCATAATTTTACTTGCGTACTTGCGCACTTTTTACTTTTTAACTTCAATAGTGCCTCCCGCCTTCGTGACTTTCTCTCTTGCCGCTCCTGAAAAAGCGCAGTCAGTAAAAACCAGTTTCTTAGTAATATCGCCCGTGGCCAAAATTTTAACCAAAGCTTTTGGGTCGCTTCGTAATTCAGTAAGACCTTTTCCGCGGAGCGTCTCCGGACTAACAGTGTCGCCAGCAGAAAAATGCTTTTCAATCAATTCCAAATTGACAACGGAATATTTTGCTTGAAAAGACTTGAAACTGTTTTTGCCACGACCACGCAACTTCGGTATGCGTTTTATCATATCACGAATTTCCGGCCTCACTTTGTGTCCGGCGCGAGCGGTCTGGCCCTTGCCTCCGCGACCGGAAGTCTTGCCTCGTTTGCCACCGCGACCGACTTGGACAGACCGTTTGTTGGGATGAATTCTTTTTAATGTATTACTTTGCATAATGGATTTTTATTCTACATAAGAACAACCAAATTTTCAATTATCCCGCCTGCCGAAGACTGGCACTGGCGGGCAGGCAATTTTGCAATTTTCAATCAATGTTCCAATTTTGAAAATTATTTAATTTAATAATTGATTGAAAATTGAAAATTGAAAATTCTTTAGGCTCTTACTTCAGATTTTCCTGCTGAAACCGCTGTTACTGTTGGAACAAAATGTTTAGGAACTGCGAATTCAGAAAGCGCTTTAACCGTCGCTCTTGCAATATTCAATTTGTTTTTGCTCCCGGAAAAAATCTTGCCGGCAACATCATGAATGCCCGCTAATTCCAAAACATCTCGAAGGGCGCTTCCAGCAATCAGACCGCGACCGCGGGCCGGCATCACAAGCACCCGAGCGCTTGAATATTTTACGCGAACTTCGTGGGGAATTGAAGAAGTTTTAGTGAGAGAGAGTTTAAGCAAATTCTTTTTGGCGTTCTTGGTGGCTTTATCAATGGCAAGCGATGTGTCGCTGGCTTTGCCCGTGCCAACTCCAACCGAACCTTTGCGATTGCCCAAAACCATGGCGACGCTAAAACTGAAACGGCGACCGCCGGACGCCACGCGAGTTACTCGACGAATAGCCAAAATCTTTTGGTCAAATTCGGAACGAACCCTGTCTTCACGAGGTTTTTTCCTGTCAGGCCGATTACCGCCGCCAAATCTGTTGCGAGGCGGGCCACTTCTATTGTCGCGAGGAGAAGACACAGGAGAAGCAACCGCTTGTTTTAACGGCTCCGCGACTGTTTGAGGAACTGCGACTGTTTGTTGTGTGTCCTTTTCCATAAAGTTATTTAGAAAGTTTAGAAAGCGCGCAAGTTATAAAGTAAAGAAACTTGCGCACTTGCGCACTTTCTAACTTTTTACTAAAAGTGAAGACCTCCCTCGCGAGCGCCATCCGCCAAGGCTTTGACTCTGCCAGTGTAAACATAACCGCCTCGGTCAAAAACCACTTTGGTAATTTTTTGGCTAAGAGCTTTTTGAGCTAAAATTTGTCCGGCTTCGCGCGCGCCCTCGGTCTTATTTTTAGCTTTCAATTCAAGTGAAGAAATTGAAGCGAGAGTCTTCTGCGTGTCGTCATTTATAAGTTGAGCGTAAATATAACCGTTTGACCGAAAAACCGAAAGACGAGGCGCCTCGCCAGTACCAGAGATTCGTGAACGAATCCGCCTGTGCCTTCTGGCTCGCTTTTCAATTTTAATTTTATTCTTGTCCATTGTAGCTTCGCTAAATTTTCAATTATCAATTTTCCCGCCTGCGCCGAGGTGGCTTCGGCGGGCAGGCAATTTTCAATGAAGACTCGCGTTTGAAAATTTGGTAATTAAAAAATTGATTGAAAATTGGTAATTGAAAATTGATAATTATTTTTTTCTATGCCGTCTTTTTGCCCTGCTTTCTCCTCACTACCTCGCCTTCGTATCTGATGCCCTTGCCTTTGTACGGTTCGGGTTTTTTCAAATCGCGAATGGTGGCGGAAAATTGACCGACAAGCTCCGTATCAATTCCCGAAATCGTAATGACGCCTTTTTCGGCGACTACTTTGAGACCTTTGGGAATTTTTAATTTAATCTGGTGAGAAAAACCCAAGTTAAGCGCAATCTCATCGCCTTTCACTTCGGCCTTAAAACCAATGCCTTCAACGATCAATTTTTTCTGAAACAAAACGCTGACGCCTTTAATCATGTTGGTTGCATGAGCGGAATATGTTCCCCACAAGGCGCGAGAGAGATTGTCTTTTTTCTGGAGGGTTACATTAAGCAATCCAGAGGCAACCTCAAAAGTAATTGCTGGTTTGAATTCCCGAGTTATGGTTCCAAGCGCGCCTTTAACGGTTAAAAGTCCGCCTGACACTTTCACATCAGTGCCTGTTGGAATGATTATTGGTTTTTTGCCGATTCTGGACATGATTGATTTTGTTAATTTAAGCCGAGCTTTGCGAGGATGAAATTTTACAACCCGCCCGAACGACTGAATCGTTCAGTCGGGCGGGAATCATCACCCAGCACCACTTTTGCCGAACAATTTATTTTCAATTACGGTAGTTTAGTAACTAAAACTTCCGCAAAGAAACTGCTTGTTATTCTGTGAAAGTGGTGCTGGGTAATGTTTTGCTACCGCGGTTTCGGAATTCATCGGAATAAATTCCGAAACCGCGGGCAAAGCCATTACCATATACTAAACAACGCCTCTCCTCCCACATTTTCTTTCTTCGCCTCTTTGTCGGAAAGCACTCCTTTGGAAGTTGAGAGCATCAAACTGCCGAAACCGTTTTTTACCGGCGTCACATCTTTGATTTTCCGATAAACCCTTTTGGAAAGTTTTGAAATGCGACTGGCGCCTTTGAAACGAGGTGTTGTTCCCAGATAAACAAGTTTCGCTTCAATATGTCGCGGCGTTTTTTTGCCCTTCTTCGTCAAAACTTCAACGAAGCCCGCTCGTTCAATAGCGCCCAAAACAGAAAGGGAAGATTTTGAATGCGGAAACGAAACGGTCTCCTTGCGAGATTCCGCCGCATTTTTGATTCTGATAATAATGTCGGAAATTAAATCCATAAAAATTAAGGGTATAGGGTTAAGGGTATAGGGTTTAGTTTTATCCGATTCGGACTACACCCTAAACCCTATACCCTTCTTCGTAACTACCATGACGACTTCTTCACCCCCGGAATCATGCCTTCGTTGGCAAACTCCCGGAAGCAAATACGACACAATCCGAAGTCTCTCATAAACCCTCGCTTGCGACCGCAACGAAAGCACCTCCGCACGATTCGGGTGCTGAATTTTGGTTTCTTCTGCGACCTGGCTATGACTGATGTTTTGGCCATGATAGATTTTGTTAATTGAGTCCGAGCCTTGCGAGGATGAAATTTTACAAAATCATCACCCCCTCACTTGAAACTACCGATTAAACATTATTGACTTGATTGGGTATGTGGCAAAAATAATCAGAAGGGGTAAAGCGGTATTCGGTGGTTTCAAGTGAGGGGGTTACGAAAATCATAGTCTCCGCCAATTGGCGGGTTCTTGATTTTCAGTAAAAAAGCCCTTAACGAGCTTCCGAGGTATGGTAACAAGAGAGCCGTGCAAAGTCAAATAAAAAACGCTCGGGTATTTGCCCGAGCGTATACAACAAAAAGAATCATGCGCCACTACCACTACCAACCACTTCGGTAATGTGTTCCCGCCGAGGTTTTCCTCTACCGAGCAAACCGAGGAGCCTACCGCAAAAATGGTTCCGACAAGCCCGGCAACAAAAATGTTTTTGGTTAGGCTTTTTTTTCTTCAACCTTTCCACCCCGGCCTTCGGCCGAGAAAATGTCCGACCGCAGGAAGGCTCATCACAATGAAGCTCCAGCAACTCGCCAGTGCCCTTAATTATTAGGGATTTATACTGTGCCGAAGTCAAGACGACTTTCACAATCCTGAAAAGATTACCGGGTTCAACTCCTATGCGTGCGGCTAGGGCGGTTGCACTACCGGCATCAACGATGAGCTTTTTTAGTATCTTTCGGTTTGCTAGTTGACGCGCGAACTCTTCTTTTCCTGGACCAAGCAAACGATTGGCATACCACAAATGTGTTCGCTGTTTTGGATTTCCAGTCAACCCAATCGTACCGATAACCTGACGCTGTCGCTCTTTTGTGAGGTTGATATTAGCATCACGAAAGAGATCAGATAAGGTCTTACCACCGTTAGTAAGCGCTTGTTTAATAGCTTCTTCCCCACCAAGCATTTGGACATACTCCCGCGCCTTTAGACTAAATGGGCGACCTCTTGAGCGAAGAAGTTTTTCAATTCGCCTAAGAGCTCCTATCTCATCGTACATAAGTCCGAAACGACTTCCAATGGCTCCGTCGGTTTCAGTCTGCCAACCGCCATTTTTGAGGTAGGTTCGGGCGAGAAACTTCCGATGCTTTCTCACAGCGAGGGGAACGACATTGTGTCTCGTGGCAAGCTCGTCATGCGAAAGTTTTGGATTCGCTTCAATATCTTTCTTGGCTTCATCGCTCAAGAAATCAGAAGATTGAACTTTCACTTCCTCCAATCTCTCCAGCCCTTTATAAAGAGCCGTGGACACAACAAGGGCAAGGTCCTGACTCAAACGGCGTGCAAGCGCCGTGAGGCGCCCCAAAATTTCTCCACCAATTTCAAAGTTCATTTTTTCTCCTTTTTTCCGAATTTTTCCGAATTTTTTCTAATCAATTCACATGTTCATATTATTAGCTATAGCTAATAATATGAACATGTAAAATTTACCTGCGATTTCTGAGTACATGTTTACCATAATAACATTGAAAAAGCAAGCCCGCGTTATAGGCCATTGAAAAGGTTACCGTAATTGTGACGGATAGGCCATAAATAGGTTACCGTAGTTTCCATATGAATATGGAAACAAAAAAGCAAATATT
>JGI1358J11329_10001186_pt1 | contig 21816 bp, 22 predicted proteins | sample Subgroupgradi54m_FD_11329 | JGI IMG/M metagenome (IMG submission 11329)
AAGGAATATTGCTATTTTGAAGAAACTTGTAGCCCGCTGATTTATCAGCGCACACTGTCATACTGTCGCGTATGACAGTGGAGCGCAGAGAAGAGAACAAACACTTCAAGGTTTAACCTTGAAGTAGGTGATTCGTCCGAATCTGCGAGCGACCGCTTTGATCACTTAAGAGTCAGCTTAGGCGGTCGCGTGGCAGTCTAACCTAAGGATTAGATTGCTTCGTCGGCCGCCAAGCTAATTCCTTGATTAAAAACCGGCCTCCTCGCAAATACGCTGTTGGTGTGACTATGCTTGACGCTGTACAAACCGAGGCTTAAATCGTATACTATAGACATGACTGAACGGCAAGACACAATTAATATTTCAACTGTCACAATACTCAAGATCGTCATGATCGGTCTGTTGCTTTGGTTTGCATGGGTCATCCGCGACATACTGTTAATTTTTTTGATTTCGGTAATTGTCTCGTCAGCCATTGACCCGGTCGCGGATTTTTTGACGAGATTCAAAGTTCCGCGAATGTTGAGTGTCTCCTTGGTGTATGTGGCATTCTTTGGACTGGTCGTCTTGATCGGTTTTTTGATTGTCCCGCCAGTCTCCCAACAGTTTGAGGCCATAAAAAATGCCGATGTCTACCAGACTTTCGCGTCCAAGATCGGGGTTTACCGCGAAACCTTGAGCCAGTCCAGTATTGGTCGCGCTTTGGATAACAGCATCAAAGAGATTGCCAATAATTTTGGCGGGACTCTGTTCGCCACGACTAAAGGCGTGGTGACCGGATTAGTTTCCATCATTACGATAATGGTAATTTCCTTTTACCTGGCAGTCGAGGAGAGTGGGATGAAGAATTTTATTAAGCATTTAGCGCCTTTTCGGCATCAGGCGTATGTCATGCGACTGGTCAATAAAATTCAGCGTAAAATGGGCGCGTGGTTTTTGGGCCAGATAATTTTGTCCGCCGTGATTTTTGGTTTGGTGTTTATTGGTCTCACGGTGCTCAAGGTTAAATTTGCTTTGGTTTTGGCATTGGTTGCCGGACTGCTGGAAATCATCCCGATCATTGGGCCATTTGTCTCAGGCGCACTGGCTGTGTTCTTTGCTTTTTTACAAAGCCCGACTTTAGCTGTGGCCGTGATCATACTTTGGGTTGTGACCCAACAGCTAGAGAGTCACATCATTGTCCCGGTCGTGATGAGCCGGAGTGTGGGAATCAATCCGGTGCTGGTGATTTTGTCTGTATTGGTGGGGGCCACATTGGGCGGGATTGTCGGCGCACTTATCGCGATTCCGGTGGTCAGCGGCATTTCGGTGTTTATCAATGACGTCATTGAGGGGCGGGAAACGGAAACCCAGACTTAATTATTTATTGTCCAATTTATGCTATAATAAATGGGCCAGTAAGGCCTTTTTAATATGACTGACGAACGAAAAAAATTCTATATCACGACCCCCATTTATTATGTCAACGACAAGCCACATATTGGCTCGGCTTACCCCACAATCGCTGCAGATGTTATGGCTCGACTTCATAGAATCGTGGGCGAAGATGTCTTGTTTTTAACCGGTACGGCTGAGCACGGCAGTAAGATTGCGGAAAGCGCCGAAAAGTCGGGGATCGATATAAAAAAGTTTGTTGACGAGAATTCAGCAAAGTTTTCTTTGGCATGGGATATTTTGGGCATTGCTCCGGATGATTTTATTAGAACTACAGAAGAGCGGCACATCAAAGCCGTGAATTTATTTTTTACCAAACTCAAAGAGTCGGGCAAGCTTTACGAAGGCGAATACGAAGGCTGGTATTGTATTGGTTGCGAGTCGTATAAAAAAGAATTAGAGTTGGTTAATGGCCTGTGTCCGCTCCATAATCGGAAGCCCGAGTGGCTCAAGGAAAAAAATTGGTTTTTTAAATTGTCTGAGTATGGACCTAAGCTTTTGTCAGCTATTGAAAACGACGAGTTTCGGATTTTGCCGGCCAGCCGCAAAAATGAAATTACTTCGTTTATAAAGCTTGGATTAGAAGACATTGCCGTGTCGCGGCGAACCGCTAAGTTTGCCTTAGCCCTGCCGTGGGATCCTTCCCAGACAATTTATGTTTGGCTGGATGAACTGTTTAATTATTGTTCTGCTATTGGTTATGCGGATGATCGTGAAAAGTACAATCATTATTGGCCAGCGAATTTTCATGTGGTGGGCAAAGATATTATTAAGTTTCACTGTGTTATTTGGCCGGCATTACTTTTGGCTATCGGCGAAAAATTACCCGAGGCTGTGTTTGCCCATGGATTTTTTACTTTTGGCGGACAAAAAATGAGCAAGACTTTGGGCAATGTCATTGATCCGGTGGAAATGGCCGATAAATACACAGCGGACGCTTTACGGTACTTTTTGTTGCGCGAAGTGCCTTTTGGCCAAGATGGTGATGTCAGCGAAGAAAAACTCAAGGCCCGGTACAACGCGGATTTGGCTGATGGTTTGGGTAATTTGTTTTCTCGGGTCACTAACATGATTGAAAAGTATATGGATGGGCAGATTGAGGAATTCGTGGATTCGCCCAAAGATTTAGGTTCGGCCTGGGAATCGTTTTATAATTTTGACTTTGCTCAAGGGCTGACTGATATTTGGAAGGAGATTGCCTGGGCGAATCAATTGATAGATAAAACTAAACCTTGGGAATTGGTTGAGTCCGAACCAGAAAAAGTTAAGGCATTATTGCTAAATCTCGCGGCTCTGCTTTTGGATATTGCTTTGAAACTCTCGCCAGTGATGCCGGATACTTCCCAAAAGATTAAAAGCATTTTGGAGTCAGGGGATATAAAAAAACCCGAGCCCTTGTTTAAGAAAGTAGAATAATGTTTTTCGACACCCATACCCACGTCAATTTTTCTGCGTTTAAAGATGACGCGGACGACACAATCAAACGCGCTTTGGACGCCAAGACTTGGCTTATCAATGTCGGCACGCAAGTTGATACTTCCAAAGCCGCGGTTGAGTTGGCCGCAAAATATCCGGAAGGCGTGTTTGCGGCAATCGGTTTGCACCCGGTTCACACCTGGCAGCAGATGCTGGACGAGGAAGAATCGCATTTTAAGTCTAGGCAAGAAGAGTTCGATACTCTCGTGTATCAGACTATGCTGACGGACAAAGTCGTGGCAGTGGGTGAGTGCGGGTTAGACTATTTTAGATTACCAGAGGAGAATCGAGAATCAGGAATCAAGAATCAGAAGGCGGCATTTATTGCCCAAATTAATTTTGCCAAACAGAACAAACTGCCCTTAATTATTCATTGTCGGGACGCATATGGTGATCTTTTGGAAATTTTGAAAGCTGAATATGCCAGTTTACCCGCGGTTGTCCATTCGTTCACTGACACTTGGGACACTGCAAAAAAGTTTTTGGATCAAGGATACTACATCGCCCTCAATGGCATCCTGACTTTTGATAAAACCGGCCGCTTGGCAGAAGTGGTAAAAAACAGCCCGTTTGATAGAATACTTACAGAGACGGATGCGCCTTATTTGACTCCCCCGCCATTTCGCGGAAAAAGAAACGAGCCAGCATATGTGCAGTATGTGGCTGCCAAAATTGCCGAGATCAAAGGCTTGAGTCTGGAAGAAGTGGGTGAGCAAACGTTTAAGAATGCGAGGAGATTATTTAAGGTTTGAGCTCAGAAGAGATTGCTTCGCGACTGCCGATGCATAACCCTCTTGATAAAAGCAGTCGCTCGCAAAGACGGACCCCTCTACTTGTCTTTGCGAGGAGTCCGCAATTGTCCCTAAAGATTTAGCTTGGGCGGCGACGAAGCAATCTGAATTATAACTTATGAACAAATATAATCACAAAGAACTAGAGGCTAAATGGCAGGAATATTGGGAACGAGAACAGGTTTATGAGGCTTCCGATGATTCCAAGAAGTTAAAAAAGTACATCCTGGTGGAATTTCCCTATCCATCTGGGGATGGTTTGCATATGGGCCATTTGCGCCCATACACAGCCGGTGATGTCTACAGTCGCTTTTGGCGCATGAAGGGTTTTGCAACTTTGTTTCCTATGGGCTGGGATGCATTTGGTTTGCCTGCGGAAAATTACGCTATCAAAAATAAAGTTCATCCAGCAGTTTCGACAGCCAAAAATACTGAGAATGCCAAGCGCCAATTGCGAAGTTGGGGTATGGGTTTTGATTGGTCGCGGGAAGTCAATACCACGGATCCGGAATATTACAAATGGACCCAGTGGATTTTTTTGCAATTATTTAAAGCTGGCTTAGCTTACGAAGCCACGGGACTCATCAACTGGTGCCCGAAAGATAAAACTGGTTTGGCGAATGAAGAAGTCATCGACGGCTGTTGTGAACGTTGTGGCACTGTGGTTGAGAAAAAAGAACTGCGCCAGTGGTACCTGAAAATCACAGCCTACGCCGAGAAACTTTTGGAAGGCCTCAAAGAGCTGAAAGAGTGGCCCGAAGCGGTCAAACTCCAGCAGGAGAATTGGATTGGGAAGTCAGAAGGCGCAGAAATAGAGTTTGAATTCGAACAAACCAGTTCCAAATATGCTCTAGTCGCCCATGGCCTTAACGGTAGCAGTAATGAAAATTGGTTTCCTTGGATAAAAAAGGTTTTAGAAAAAAATTATTGGAAAGTTTCAGTGCCAGATTTGCCAAACTCTGATCATCCAGCTATTGAACAGTGGACTTCGGTGATATCTAACGAATTGCAGGAAAATTGTGTTGCAGTCGGACAAAGTTTAGGTTGTCCGGCTATATTGAACGCTATTCAGACTTCTGGTAAGAAAATAAACAAGCTTATTTTAGTCGCGCCTGTCAATCCTAATCAAGAATGGGGTCAACTGCATAAACAGTACCCTGCCGCTGATTGGGCAGCTGTTAAGTCATTTGCGGATATCAAATTTGATTGGAAGAAAATTAACCAATTGGTACAGAAAATAATCATTTATTATTCGGACAATGATCCGTATATTCCTGTTAATTCAATAGAATTTTATAAAAAGAATTTACCTCAGGCTGATTATAAGTTTTTGCTTGGTAAGTCTCATTTCAGCAAAAGCACAGCGAACATGACTGAATTCCCAGAAATTTTGGATGATATACAATCAAGACCTAATTTTTTGATTTTGCATGGATGGACCGGATTGCCTGGGAAAAATTTTATTCCTTCTTTGAAAAAAGAATTAGAAGATAAGGGTTTTTCTGTCCAAGCTCCAACGATGCCAAACACCAGTGATCCAAAAGAATCTGAACAAGTCGAATTTGTTTTGAAAAATGCCAAGATTAATGATAATACGATAATTGTAGGGCATAGTTTGGGAGGCGTTGTGGCAATGAAGGCATTAATGAAACGCAATAAGCCATTTAAAGGTTTGGTTTTGGTAGCGCCGGCAATTGATCCGGAGTTTTCAGGAGCAACAGAAAGGCCTTTTTGGAAACATTTCAAATGGAACTATGATTACGAGAAACTAAAACAGCTCACGGGTTTCATAACTATTTTATCTGATTTACAAGAAAAGAAAAGAGTTAGATACTTGGAATTTTTGTCCGAGAAGTTAAATGCAAGTTTGATCACAGGCAACGCTGCGAAAGAGCACTTCTATACTACCATACTACCTAGTATTAGGGTATTTACTACGAGAGTTGATACTTTGCCAGGCGCAACCTTTTTGGTTTTGGCTCCGGAACATCCGTTGGTAATGAATCTCAAATCTCAAATTTTAAATCTCAAAGAGGTCGAAAAATACGTTGAAGAGGCTAAGAAAAAGACAGACATACAGAGAACTGCAAGAGAAAAAGAGAAAACCGGCGTGGAATTAAAAGGCGTCAAAGTTGTAAATCCGGCGAATGGCGAACAATTGTCAATCTGGATTGCGGATTATGCGTTGATGGGGTTTGGAACAGGAGCTCTGTTTGGTGATGCGCATGATGAGCGCGATCAAGCATTTGCGAAAAAATATAAAATTCCTCTGAAAGTGACTTTAAAACCAGCAGATGGCAGTGATGACTCAAAAATTCGAAAGCTTGAAGAAGTTTTTACAGGAGATGGTATTTTGTATAATTCCGGAGAGTTTAGCGGGTTGACCTCTCAAGAAGCGAGGAAAGTTATAACCAAATGGTTGGTAGAAAAAAGGTTCGGACAAGCTAGCACTACTTATAAACTCCGCGATTGGGTGTTTTCTAGACAAAGATATTGGGGCGAGCCAATTCCGCTAGTTCATTGTGAGAAGTGCGGTACTGTTGCCGTGCCTGAAGACCAGTTGCCAGTGACTTTGCCCGAAGTTGTAAATTACGAACCAACCGGGACAGGGGAATCGCCTTTGGCTGTGATTGATGAATGGGTGAATGTCAAATGTCCAAATTGTGGTGGTCCTGCCAAGCGCGAGACTAATACTATGCCGCAATGGGCAGGCAGTTCCTGGTATTGGCTGCGATACACGGATCCGGAAAATAATAAAGAATTAGCCAGCAAGAAAAATCAGAAATATTGGACGCCGGTGGATGTGTACTTTGGCGGCATGGAGCATACGACACTGCATCTTTTGTATTCCAGATTCTGGAATCTGTTTCTTTACGATCAAGGATTTGTGACCGCTAAAGAACCATATGTTAAGCGCGTGCCACATGGTATTGTATTGGCTACTGATGGGGAGAAGATGAGCAAGAGTCGGGGCAATGTGGTGAATCCGGATGACATAGTCGAAAAATTCGGGGCTGATGTCATGCGCATGTATGAATTATTTTTAGGCCCGCATGGCGCGACTGTGAGCTGGAATGACAAAGGCATTGTGGGTGTGAAAAGATTTTTGGATCGGGTTTATAATTTTAAGGCTAGTGAAGTGTCTGACTCGCGCAATATTCATAGTCTGATCAAGAAAGTCACTTCAGACATAGAACAATTCAAGTTCAACACTACGATTGCGGCGTTCATGGAATTTTTAAACAAGAATGATGAGTTAAACCAGTCTGACTGGGAAAGTTTTCTTAAACTGCTCGCCCCATTTGCCCCACACATCACGGAAGAACTCTGGCACGGATTGGGACACAAAGAATCTATTCATAAGCAGGCATGGCCGCAATCTGACGAGAAGCTCATAGCCGATACGAAGGTGATCTTCGTAGTGCAGGTTTCAGGCAAACTTCGAGCAACTTTGGACATGGAAGCTGGAGCTACCGAAGAAGAAGTGAAAGAAAAAGTCGAGGCAGACGAAAACGTCAAAAAATATTTGGCCGATAAGTCCGTTGCAAAGATCATCTTCGTAACCGATAAGCTCATTAATTTCGTAGTGAAATAATGAATCGTATTGAGCAAGCAGTAAAAATTCTCAAAGCCGGCGGCGTTGTCGTTTATCCCACGGACACGGCTTATGGGTTGGCAGTGGATGCCACTTCTCTTTCGGCTGTGAAAAAACTTTACCGCCTCAAGGGACGGAATTTTAGAAAACCGATTCATGTGATCGTGCCGAACACAGCTTGGCTCAAGAAAATCGTTAAGCTTAACAAGCCAGCTCTGAAACTGATGAATAAGTTTTTGCCAGGTCCGCTAACATTAGTTTTACCACTCAAAACCAAAGGGGAGTCGTTTCGGATTCTTTCTGCCGGCACAAAATCCCTTGGGATTCGAATGCCAAACCATAGTTTGTGCATACAGTTGGTCAAAAAACTCGGTCGGCCTATTACCACGACCTCAGCCAATCTTGCGGGCGGACCGAATTGTTACTCGACCACAGAAGTCAAAAAACAGTTTGCCAAATCAAAGTATCAGCCAGATTTCTATCTCGACGGTGCCAAACTCAAGAAAACCAAGCCATCCACAGTGGTATCTTTGGTTGGACATGTTAGAATACTAAGACTAGGACCAATTAGTGAAACGCAAATAAAAAATGTATTACTTCTCTCACAAAATCAACCGCGAGGTTAAAGAAGTTTACTGGCAGACTTTATTGTCCAATTTGGCGATTTCCTTGGTTTTTATTTTTGAACCGATTTATTTATTTACGCTTGGTTATTCTTTAGTTCACATATTGTGGTTTTATGTCTTGGTCTATGTCTGGTATGCGATTTTAATCGGTTTTGCAGCCAAAATTACCAGCCGAATCGGCTACAAGCATTCAATTTTTCTTTCCAATATTTTTTATGTGGCCTATTGGCTGACACTATATTTTATCCACGGCCATCCGAAATTATTTTTGATTGCGCCAGTGTTGTGGGCCTTGCAGAAATCTTTTTTCTGGCCTCCTTATGACGCCGACATCGCCTTGTCCGATAAAAAAGATCAGCGGGGCCGGGAAGTCGGAGCCCTGATGTCCCTGATCATGATGACTTTCATAATCAGTCCGGTGATCGGTGGAGGGATTGCGGCTCAGTGGGGATTTGTCTCTTTGTTTATACTCGCTTCGGTTTTGATGATTATTTCATCTTGGCCGCTTTTTTTGAGCCGGGAAATGTATAACCGGCATAATTTTAAATTTCTGGATTTGTGGAAAATCTTAAAGGATCGTCCCAGGAACTTTTTCGGTTACTGGGGCTTTGCCGAAGATTTGATGCTACAAAGTTTATGGCCTCTCTTTATTTTTTTAGCCGTCGGTAACGTGTCAGCGGTCGGCTTAATCGCCACAATTGCTATGCTGGTAGCCAGCCTGCTAATGCTGTATATTGGCAAGAGATCGGATCAAGTGGACAAACAGTTTTTGACCGAACGGAATTCGATTTTTTATGGCCTGACTTGGATTTTTCGGTTTTTTGCCCAAAGCATCCCGTTGATTTTAGTGTTTGACCTGCTTACCAAAACCCTCAAGGGATTAGTCGCCGTTCCTATGACTGCTCTAACCTTTGAAATTGCCGGTTCCCGGGATCATGATTACGCTATAGCTTATAGCGTTTTTTATGAATTTAGTCTCTCCATCGGCAAAATATTGACTGCTCTAGGCGCAATTGCCATTTTATCATATACTAACAATATCTTTCTGGTCTTTGGGTTTGCTGGAGTATTAACCATGTTCTATGGACTGTTAAAAAAATAAATGTTTATTTTAATTAATTCAATCTGCGCAAATTATTTTGTCTAAATTTTAGACAGATCTTTGCAATTGTAATTAATTATTTATAATATGTCACTAAAACTTAAAGATCCACAATTATATAAACTAATCGAAAAAGAGCGTCAGCGTGAGCGCGAGACTTTGGATTTGATCGCGTCGGAAAACTTTGCGTCCAAAGAAGTCATGGAGGCGCTGGGTTCTATCCTGAACAACAAATACGCAGAAAATTATCCGGGCAAAAGATATTATGGTGGGTGCGAAGTGGTAGACGAAGTGGAAAATTTGGCCCGTGACCGGGTCCGAGAAGTATTCGATCTGCCCCTGGATTGGCATGTCAATGTCCAGCCTTACTCGGGCAGTCCTATGAATTTGGAAGTTTATTCTGCCCTGCTGGAGCCGGGTGATACAGTTATGGCAATGGACTTGATGAGTGGCGGGCATTTGACGCATGGTTCTCCTGTCAATTTTAGCGGCAAGAATTATAAATTCGTGCATTACGGTCTGTCACCAAAAACCGGAAAGCTGGATTACATGGAAATTCTTAAATTGGCTGATCGAGTCAATCCAAAGTTGATTCTGTGTGGTTACACCGCTTACTCACGTGAAATTGATTTCAAAAAATTTCGGGAGATCGCGGATAAAGTCAAAGCTATTGCCATGGCGGATATTTCGCACATCGCCGGGTTGATCGCGGCTGGGGTACACCCTTCGCCGATTCCATTTTTTGACGTGGTGACATCCACCACGCACAAAACTCTGCGCGGTCCGCGTGCCGGAATCATCATGTGTAAGGATAAATTCGCTACAGCTATCGACAAAGCCGTGTTTCCAGGAATGCAAGGCGGGCCGCATATCAATACCATCGCATCTATTGCCGTGACTATGAAAGAAGCAAAATCTGCCAGTTTTCGCAAATACAGCGAGCAAGTGGTAAAAAATTGCAAAGCCCTGGCGCATGCGCTACAGGATTTTGGGTTCAAAATTGTTTCTGACGGCACGGATAATCATCTGATGATTGTAGATTTGACGAATAAAAATATTACGGGGTTGGACGCCAGAAAATTATTGGAATCAGCTGGAATTGTGAGCAGTCAAAGCGGTATTCCACAAGATCCGCGCAAACCGTGGGACCCATCTGGTGTTCGATTGGGTACAGCGGCTCTGACAAGTCGTGGCATGAAAGAAAAAGAAATGAGCAAAATTGCCTCCTGGATCGCGGCTGTGATTACAGATCCGAGTATTGCTTCGAAAGTGAAAGAAGAAGTCCGAAGGTTCACTAAGAATTTCCCAGCCCCGGGGTTATAATGAATACTCAAATATTTTTTGCAATTAATCATTTAGCTGGGCAGTGGGTGTGGCTGGACAAGCTCGGCGTGTTTTTTGCTGAGTATTTGATCTATCTATTTGCCGTGATGGTTGTTTTGCTTTGGTTCAAAAGAGATTTGCGTAAGCATGTTTATCTGGCCATCGTTTCAGCCATTGTTTCTCGTTTAATTATTGTTGAGGTTTTAAAAAGGCTGGTCAATCATCCACGACCCTACGAAATAGTCCCTGGTATCCATCAGATACTGACTGACAGTGAACACGGCATGTCATTTCCCTCGGGCCATGCCGTGATCCTGTTTAGTTTGGCTTTCGCATTTTATGGCACGAGGTATTTCTGGCCAGCTGTTATTTTGGCAACTCTCGGATCCGTCTCGCGCGTGTTTGTTGGCGTGCATTTTCCACTAGATATTTTGGCCAGCGTGGTGATTGCTCTGCTAACAGTTTGGTTGATTAAGAGGCTTTTCAAAAATAAGCTTTTGAGGTAAAATACAATGCAAGCCGGAGTGGCGGAATGGCAGATTCATCCCGCACAGATGGGGCCGCTGTGGTGGAACTGGCAGACACGCACGACTCAAAATCGTGTGGCTTTACAGCCATGTCGGTTCGACTCCGACCAGCGGCACCACTTGTGCGGGACGCACCTCAAATGAAATGAGCGACTCCCCGCACCAGAACGCTTCGCGTTCGGTACGGGGCAGGCAAAATCGCGCGGGAGCAATCCCATGAGAGTTCGACTCTCTCCTTCGGCACCATGAACTATTCGCGAACTAAAGTTCGCTCAAGTTCATGGCGCGGCCATTAGCGAATAGTTCATGTCGTGAACCCGAACGTAGTGAGTGGTTAACGACAGATTTGCGCTTAGGCGCTTTTTATTTTTTATGGTATAATTTAGTTACAAATATGCGCAGAAATAGAATGAAAATTTATAAAAGCCGGGTGCATTTGGCAGTAACTTTTTTGATAATCGTTGCGCCTTTTTTGTTCCTCTTGTTTTTTGCGCAAATTGAAAGGATCGCGATTTCTGATTTGTACCAAGATGTCTTTTTATCAATTGCCAGACTTGTCATCGCTTTTATTATTGCCGCAGTTTTAGCGTGGCTACTCGCGATTTTGTTTTATAAAGGCCATCGGTCGCATGTGGTTCTGCCGCTATTTGATATTTTACAAAGTTTTCCGACATTTGCAATTTTACCATTTGCTTTGCATTATTGGGGTCAGAGCGACCTGACCGTGATTTTTTTTCTGGTCCTGACAATAATTTGGCCAATTTTATTTTCGGTTTTAAGCTCGCTCAAACTGGCCAAGCATGATTGGGAAGAAGCCGTAGAAATTTACCGGTTACCAAATTGGAACTATTTTTTGAAATATATCTGGCCCTTAAGCATCCCTGGGCTTATTACAGGGTCGATTATCGGTTTAGGTGAGGGCTGGGGAGCACTGGTGGCCACAGAAATTATCGTCAATCTGCCCGGCGGATTGGGCGGATTTTTTCAAACGCATGCCCAGAGTGGGATTATTACGACTTTTGGCATTCTGGGTTTGTTGATTATCGTTTTTAGTATAAACAAATTATTATGGTCGCCTCTGCTTGAGGCCAGCCACAGGATAATGGAAGAATAATATGCCGGCAATTATTACTTTAAAAAATATTTCGAAACATTTTGAAGAAGACGGCAAGCGATTGCTGGTTTTGGAAAATATCAATTTGGAAATTCAAGCCGGCGAATTCTTCGTGTTGGTTGGTCCGTCTGGGAGCGGCAAATCAACTCTCCTTCGGATCGCCAGCGGGTTGGAAAAATCATTTACCGGCGAGGTTGTATTGGGCAAAGGCACGACCTCGGATAATATGAGCTTTGTGTTTCAACAGTTTGCCTTATTGCCGTGGCTGACTGTGTTTGAAAACGTTGAGCTCGGACTTTTGAACAAAAAACTTGTCCAGAAATTACGGCATGAGATTGTGAATAGAGAACTCAGACAATTTGGGCTGGAGAAGTTCGCAACAGCCCATCCGAAAGATTTGTCAGGAGGCATGCGCCAGCGTGTCGGAATCGCCCGAGCACTGGCGACACAACCTAAAGTTATTTTTATGGACGAACCGTTTTCGGAACTTGATTCGTTTACCGCCGAAGAATTGCGCAAAGAATTGTTGCAAATCTGGGTCGAGCGTGGGCCCACGATTATCATGGTTACCCATATCATTGCCGAGGCTTTGGAATTAGCTGACCGGGTGGCTGTGCTGACGAGCCGGCCGGCGCATCTGGAGCGGGTGGTCAGAAATAATTTACCGCGACCGCGCGTGATGCGGTCCACTGATTTTTTCCATTTGGAAGATCAGCTGTACCAGTTGATTAGACCGTAAACCTATGATACATCACTTTCTGTTTTATTTTCTTCAGACGCATCGTGTTCTGGGCTACATAGTAGTTTTTGTGGCCATGATTTTTGAAGGAGATATATTCTTATTCACGGCGGCATTTTTGACGAGTCAAGGTTTTTTTGATCCGATCAATATGTTTGTGGCAATTATTACAGGAGTGTTGTCAGGAGATTTGTTTTGGTATTGGGTCGGCTTGCGTTTGCGCGAACAAACCGGTTTGATTACGACTTGGGCCAAGCGCATCGCCGCCCCCTTTGACGATCATTTAAAACAGCGCACCGCGCATACGATTTTTTTGTCCAAGTTTATTTATGGTGTGCATCATGCTATTCTAATCAGGGCGGGTATGCTCAAGATTCGGTTGAATAAGTTTATCAAAATAGATTTTATTAGCACCCTGGCCTGGATTATTATCGTCGGCGGATTGGGCTTTGCGTCCAGTATCTCGTTTGATAAAATTAAGCACCAGATTCGGTTTTTAGAAGGGACGTTTTTAGTTGCCGCAATATGCTTTCTGCTGTTCTCTTACTTAATTTCTTACCAAGTGAAAAAGAAACTCTAATAATCTTATGGACGAGATTAATCCACAACCAATTAAATTCGTACCGCCGCCGGAAAATTTGCCAGTCATGAGCCTGGCAGAGATTGCGGTTGATTTGATCAAGCCTAATCCGTGGCAGCCGAGAAAAGTTTTCAACGAACAGGCTCTGCAGGAACTGGCCGATTCGATCAAAGAACATGGTATACTCCAACCGTTAGTCGTGGTCCCCATGCCTGATGGGACCTATCAGTTGATTGTCGGTGAACGCCGCTTACGCGCGTCGAAGCTTGCAGGCTTGGCCAAGGTTCCAGTGATTATTCGGGATTTTTTGGAAGAGCAGAAGAAACTGGAACTGGCGTTGATCGAAAACATTCACCGCCACAACCTCGACCCAATCGAAGAAGCTATGGCTTACCAGCAATTGATTGATCAGTACCAGTTAACCCAAGATGAAGTGGGCAGGAAAGTGGGTAAGCATCGAACTACAATTACCAATTTGCTAAGACTTTTGCATTTACCGCTCAAAATTCAAAATGCTCTGAGTGAGGGAATAATTAGCGAAGGCCACGCGCGGGGAATTTTGGGACTGATGGGCATGGAAAAGCAAATTGCGTTTTTTGAACTGATTGTGGCTAACAATATGACGGTGCGGCAGGTCGAGGATAAGGTGCGGGAATTGCAGGAACGGCCCAGAGTAATCCGCGCGCCGCGTGGGACTATGGATCCGGAGATTGCGGCTATGGAATCCCAGCTTCGGGGCAAATTGGGCACCAAAGTTAAGGTTTCGAAAGTCGGCGAGTCCGGCAAAATTACGATTGAATTCTATTCCCAGGAAGAGTTGAACAGTTTTATGGATAAAATGGCCAAATTGGAATAGGGTTGACAGCATATCTTTTTTGGCATATACTGTTTCTAATATGAACAAAACTCAAGTAATCACCACTTCATTTTGGTTTTACTTTTACCGACACTTGGTCGGGTGAGTTTTGTTTGTAGCAAGTTTTACAAGCAAGAACCAGCCGACCAAAGTGGTCGGTATTTTTTGTTTGCGCACACAGGAGGAGACAAGTGGGCTCAAAGGGCCAAGTGGTTGTGATCAGACGGGGCAAGCATCGTCACATCGAGCAGGGAGAATTTTTTCTTCACGACGGGATACCCATGACAAAGCAGTCGTGTCTGGACTGCGGCTGGTTCGGAACCAGCGGGTTCCCGGCCGATCCGAAGTGTCATCGTTGGCGTCACAGCTTCAAGCAGGCGCGAGTGGCCGGTGGGCCAGAGTCCCACGGTGGTGCAGTGCGAACCGAAGCCTCGGCCGGCAGCCGGCTTTGGCCAGTCAGTCCCGGCGCGGTCAAAGGATCGCGGGCCCGGATGGTGAGGAGAAGAACCTTGAAAAGACAAGATGACGCACGAGACCCAGGCAAGCTTCGTACCCAAGAGGTTTTACGGTTGGCAGAGGCGATGCGAAAGGCAGTCAGCAAGGCCAAGAAGTTGCCTGACGGTGACCCTCGGGCTCTAAGACTCTTGGCTCAAGCTGCCACGCACGCAAGACTGATCAGAACCAATGGCAGTCTCGCGCCAGATGCGCGAAATTCCGCTGCTCGGACAAGACAGCCATCTGCCAAGATTCGACAGTCACTCGCCGATGTCGAATAGTCACGATAGGGCCAACGCACCAGTTGCCGCGGCCCTCCCTTTTTTATTCAGTAGACAAAAGTGACCGTACGGACAAAAATGTCCACAAGCAATTTTTATGAAAATTCGATTGTCTCAATTAAATATTTTTTTCTTCGGCTTTTTGCAAGAGGCTAGTTTCAAGGCGCCGAAGTAATTTTTAGCATAAAAATTTCGACTCCCCGACGCTGGCCTGTTGTAGGTCAGTTTTTTGTAGGAGGAGCAAAACATGATCATCGCGTATCAAGGGGAACCAGGGGCGTACAGTGAACAGGCAGCTATGGCTTACGGCGGAGAGCAAACAGAAACTCTGCCGTGCGAAAGCTTCGAGCTGGTGTTTAACGCAGTCGCTGAAGGTCGTGCTCAACACGGGGTGTTGCCTTTGGAGAACTCCATCGGTGGCACGATTCATCAGAACTTCGATCTGTTGTCGGAGCGAAGTCTGCCGGTGACAGGCGAGGTCGAGATTCTAGTGCAGCATTGTCTGCTCGCGTTACCCGGTACCACGCGCGATCAGATCCGGCGGATCTACTCGCATCCGCAAGGACTGGCGCAGTGCATGAATTTTTTGCGGACCATGCCTGGTGTCCAAATCATCGCGACCTATGACACAGCGGGCAGTGCCAAGATGATTCGGGATGGCAACATGACAGATGCGGGCGCCATCGCATCCGCGCAGGCTGGCCAGAATTTTCAACTCGCGGTGCTGGAATCAGACATCCAGGACTACCCGGACAACATCACGCGTTTTGCGATCATCGGCGGCGTGACATCGGTCGATACTGAGAAAACCATGAAGACTATGGTTGTGTTCACAGCTCCGAACAAACCCGGGGCATTGCAAAAAATTCTCGCGGTTTTCAGTTCGCAAAATATCAACCTGACCAAACTCGAGAGTCGACCGGAACCGGGGAGACCGTGGGAGTACCGTTTCTACGCGGAGTTTGAATGGCCAAGCAACAAGTGGACGTATCTGGATCCCAGAAGCGGGACGCTCGATCAACTCGCAACAGTCGCGACGTGGACTAAGGTCCTGGGTCACTACAAGGCGTGGACAAAGTAAAGTAAGCACATAAAGGGCGTTTCGAGCAATTCGGAACGCCCTAGTTTTTTGTGGTTATGCTTGACAATAGTATTACTTATTGATAAAGTAATACTATATACTAAAGTAAGGAATTAAATATATGACTTACGCCACAACTGTAACAAAAAAGGGGCAGATTACTATTCCCAAAGTTTTTCGCGATCAACTGGGTTTGGACCAGACTCGGCGCGTTTTGGTGGAAATGGAAAGTTCAGGCAAAAGCCTGAAACTTAAGCCGGCGCCGGATTTTTTGGAAGTAGTTAGAAAAATCAGGCCGCCCAAGCGCCGGATAAATGTTTTAAAAGCCCGTGAATACATGGAAAGAAATTATGAAAGGGTTTAAATATTTTGTAGATACTAATATTTTTCTCCGGCCCATAGTTCGAGATGTCCCGCATCAAGCAGCCGATTGCCTAAAGTTTTTAGAAAAGATTTCAAAAGGTGAGCTCAAGGCTTTTACCGGAAGCTTAGTTTTGGCTGAATTGACTTGGACATTGCTTAAATTTTACGATTATTCTAGATCCGAGATCGCTGAAATTTTAAAGGGTTTAGCCGCCGCGGAAAACCTAAAAATCATTGACCGCTATAATGCAAATGAGGCCATCCAGTCATATTCTGCTTATAATATTAAATTCATAGATTGTCTGATCGCGTCGCATCCGCAAATAGCCAATGGCCAAATGACTATAATTTCTTACGATAAGGATTTTGACAAGCTCAAGATCAAAAGAGTAGAGCCGGGTCAATTAAGTTGACAGGCTTTTTGATATTTGCTAAGATATCTTCGATAATGAACTTAATGATTTCCCAGCAATTTTCTAGCAAGAAGAGCCGACCCGTGGTCGGGTAGTTCGTGTTGCATGAGCATCAACGAAGCCGACCAAGGAGGGTCGGTATTTTTGTTGACTAGAGTTTCCAACCGACAGGAGGAAGTTTATGAAGATTGCGGTCGTTGGTGCTACTGGCGCCGTAGGCATGGAGATGGTCAAGGTCTTGGAAAGAAGGAATTTCCCGGTGACGGAATTGGTGTTGCTGGCCTCTGCCCGTTCCGTGGGCAAGATGATCAGTTTCCGGGATCAGCAGATTGGGGTTACGGAGCTGAATAGCAGCTCATTCGCAGGGATCGACATCGCACTTTTCAGCGCGGGCGCCAGAATCTCAAAAGAATTCGCACCTATAGCGGTTCAAGCCGGCTGTGTAGTCGTGGATAATTCCAGCGCGTTCCGACAGGACGAAAACGTCCCGCTGATCATTCCCGAAATCAACCCTGCGGACCTCAACTGGCACAAAGGCATCATCGCCAATCCCAACTGCACCACGGCGATCACCCTGATGGCGCTGTATCCGTTGCACCAGGCATTCGGAGTGGCACGGATTTTCGCGTCGAGCTATCAGGCCGTGTCTGGCACTGGGGCCAAGGCCATTGAAGAGTTGAGACGGCAAATAAATGAAGTCGTAGCCGGTCAGGACGTGACCATGGGTGTTTACTCGCATCAGATTGCTTTCAATGTTTTGCCACAGGTGGATTCATTTCTACCGAGCGGCTACACCAAGGAAGAAATGAAGATGGTGCACGAAGGCCGCAAGATTATGCATCATCCGTCATTCCGCGCAAGCGTGACCTGCGTCCGCGTGCCGGTTTATCGTTCGCATTCAGTGGCTATAAGCGCTGAGTTCGAAAATTCAGTTAGCCCAGAGTCGGCGCGTGAGGTTCTGAGCAAAGCTCCGGGGCTCGATGTCGTGGACGAGCCGGAGAACAGAAAATACCCCATGCCGCTGTTGGCATCCGAGAAAGACAACTGCCAAGTGGGCCGTATTCGGCAGGATTGCGCTTTGGACAATGGGCTGGCGTTTTGGGTCTGCGGCGATCAGCTGCTGAAAGGGGCGGCATTGAACGCAGTTCAAATCGCTGAACTGTTAATTCGGACTTGAGTATCAAAGCATTAGGAGGAAGCATGGAGAACATAGTCGTCATGAAGTTCGGCGGCACATCGGTTCAGGACGCGGACGCGATTCGCAGAGTTGCCCAGATCGTGGCCGGGGTTTTGAAAGCCGGCGGCCGGCTTCCCGTGGTCATCGTTTCTGCCATGGCCCTGGTTACTGACGGCTTACTGAGTGTCGCAAATTCGGCCAAGGCAGGAACGCTCGAAGGTTCAGCCGGAGCACTAACCCATCTGCAGCAACTGCAGACCAGGCACTTGAGTACGGCTCGGAACCTATTCGATACGAGATCCGGGGGTTTTACCCAAGCTGACTTAGCTAGAGTAGAAGCCGCTATTTACGAGCGATTTGCTGAGCTGGAAAGACTGGTGCGTTCAGTTGCCGAATTAGGCGAACTGACGCCAAGGACTCAAGACGCGATCGTCTCTATGGGCGAGCGGCTGTCGTCGCTTCTGGTTGCGGCCGCGTTTCAAATCCACCGAATCAATCGAGGGTTGGTGGAGGTGGACGCGCGCTCATTCATGGTCACTGATGATCAGTTCGGGTCTGCTCACCCGAACATGGATGAAATCAATCGGTATGCGAACACGGTTTTGCATTCGGTCATTCAGTCGCACGCTGTGCCAGTGACCCAGGGTTTTATCGGGGCTACGATGGAACGACACACGACCACTCTGGGACGCGGCGGGTCTGATTATTCCGCGGCCATCATCGGCGCCGCGATCGGCGCCGAAGAAATCCAGATCTGGACAGACGTGAACGGCATGCTCACGGCTGACCCGCGAATCGTGCCCAATGCCCGAGTCGTGCCGCAAATGAGTTTCGGTGAGGCTTCGGAGCTCGCGTATTTCGGAGCCAAGGTACTGCATCCGAGCACGATCCTGCCGGCGGTGAAGAAAGGCATCCCGGTCCGGATCCTCAATTCACTTCGGCCAGAACAGCCAGGGACACTGATAAGCAATGAGGCAGGGAGCAGTAACGGCCCGATCACAGGAATCTCTTGTAAACGTAACGTTACGGTCGTGGATATCACATCCACGCGCATGCTTGATGCGCATGGATTCCTGGCCGAGGTGTTTGAGGTTTTTAAGCGCTTCAAGACGGCGATTGACGTGGTCACCACCTCTGAAGTCAGCGTCTCGGTGACGTTGGATGATGTCAGGGCTGTCGAAATGATCAGAGAGGCCTTGGCTGGATTCGCTGAGGTGCAAGTGGTACCGGAGATGGCCATCATCTCAGTGGTCGGCGAGAAATTGCACGACGATCCGACGATTCCGGCCCAAGTACTGACCGCGCTGGGAAACATTCCGCTGAAGCTCGTGTCACAGGCCGCGTCTCGACGGAATTTCACCTTTGTTCTGCGGGACGACGATGCACCAACTGCAATGGTGCGGTTGCATGACAGGTTCTTTTGAAAGGAGGATTGAACGCGAACCAGCCCGCAGAGGCTGACAAGCTAACACTTGCCAGCCTCTTTTTTATTTGCTAAACTATCTTTACTATGAATTTGAACCGATCCAACGTAATCGTCAGCATTATTATCCGTCCCAGAGGTCGGTAAGTTCAAGTTGTAATCAAGCAAACTGAACCCCCGACCATTCGGGGCGTTTTTGTTTGTATCAAGGAGGAAGTATGCCTGGCGGAGACCGGATTCGATTTTTGGAAGAAGCGCACGTCGAGCTCGGCGTTGAATTGATGACAGGATCCGAGCTTTTGGCCTACTTGGCTGCGTTGGAAAGGCTCTTGAAATATCCTGGGTCGATCAACTTGGCGTTAGTCGAACGCTTGATGACACGGGCAAGAGAGTTCTATGGCCCGAATTCAATGCCGGCAACCCTGCCGGCGAATGAGGACGATGAGCTCCATCGCCCCACTCATAACGTACGTCAGAGCGACGTCTAGAGGAGGACTCATGTCGAATACTTGGGACACCGAGATCGACAGACGGCTTGAGGACCGGACGATAGCGATCGACGAAGACGAGTGTCAAAAAGTCCGGGCCGCTAGCCTGGACTTGATTTCACAGCTTGATTTTGCCATCCAAGACCTCAATCGCCGTCGTGCTTTGATCGAACTTGGTCTTCTCAAGCTCAAGCCTGGAATTATCTCTTTGTTTACGTTGGAGCGAATTTCAAGAATCAAAAGTCAGATGCTCAGCAGAAGGGTCAACCCGTCTTGACCCTTCTTTTTTTATCTGCTAAACTGTGGATAATCTATGAATTTAAATCGACTTGCAATCATTTTGAGCGTCTTGTTGCTCTTGCCTCAAAGAGTCGGTTTTGGTCATTGATCATAGATCACGTATCAGAGATCAACAAAACCGGCTCAAGGGCCGGTGTTTTTGTATCAAGGAGGAGGAACCATGGACACACGCGATGAGGACCAGACCACCCGGCCGCACCAAAAGCCACGCCTTTCGGCCCTAGAGTTTACTGAGCAACGCGTCCTGGCGGCTGCTGCACTCAAGCTCGCGGCACCTGGTGAGCCAGTCCACCTGACTGAAACCGAGCTCGAACTGCTACGTGAAGTGCAGGCGCACGGCGTATGAAACCACTTGCCTCCACTGCCCCGCGGTGGTCCCAGGCCGAATTGCAAAGGTCCCAGAAGGCGGACCAGAAGGACTAGAGTAGAGAAGCGCCAAGTTGCGTAGTTCGGGCCGAACCCTGTTTCGGCCCTTTTCTTTTTGACAGCTATTTAATTACTTGCTAGTATATTCAAGGTTTGTGGAAAACTCTATGAACACATCTCGTATGCAATTTAATATCAAGAACAGCCTCAAGGATTTGGCCGTCTTGAATATTGTCCCGCACATGGTTGGTTCATATAGAGTTAGTAAATGATAGTTGATAGATAAAGAAACTCTAAAATGAACCGGCCAACGAGCCGGATTTTTGTTGGAGGAGAAATAATCTGAAAGCGACTAATGGATGCAGATGACAGACATGTGCATCGATTCGAAGAAGGAGGATTATGAAGAAGGGTACACGACGGTGGACAGCTTTTAAGAGCCCATATATCTGCGGCTCTTGCGAAAACGAATTTCCAAACTGGAGTAATGCGGATGGACGAACCACAGCAGGTGAGAGAGATCGAGGCAAGCCGGCACCAGCAATCCGACCAACGCGAACCGATAGCGGCCAAGTCGAGGTCGCAGTCCAGTCAAGGTCAACCCGTCGAATATGACGACGATAATATGCCAGCGGATTACGCTGGCTGAACGGTGAGGAAATATGCCACAGGATGAGGACCGGAGCGAGCGTGACACAAGGCTCCTGCAAAGAGGGGTCGCCCAGCCACACCGCTGCAATTTTGTTTCGAAGGTCGTCGGAACCAATCCGACCACCGGACTTCCGATTCGGGAAACTCGTTGCCTTGCTTGCGACGAACCCCTGACTCCGGCCAACGTCGTACGTGCCTACAATTAGCGCCCAGCCTAAGACCAGTTCTTAAGCCTGCCCGCCATCGCTACGCTCAGGCGTTAGCAGGCGGGCTCTTTTTTTATAGTGAAAAATAAATTATAATAGATGTGTAAGTATAAGCGGGCTTGCCCGCCGTAGCTTCAGCGAAGGCGGGGTGTAGTATACCGGTAGTACGCATGCATGGGGTGCATGTAGACTGGGTTCAATTCCCAGCACTCCGACCATGAACTATTCGCGAACTGAGGTTCGCTCAAGTTCATGGCACAGCCAGTTAAGCTTAGCGAATAGTTCATGGGCCGTGTACCCGAACGCAGTGAGTGGTTCACGGCCAAGAAAAGTAATTTATGATATACATCAAAATTTTCCAACAGTTGACCAAAAAGAGCGTTTCAGAAGCCGGGGGTAAAGGCGCGTC
>JGI1358J11329_10001188_pt1 | contig 21785 bp, 23 predicted proteins | sample Subgroupgradi54m_FD_11329 | JGI IMG/M metagenome (IMG submission 11329)
CTCCTCGGCGAAAAATCAGTGCGCGCCAGCGCGCCAAAAATTCTGAATTCGTTGGGGGAATTCGGCGGGAATCCTTGGGACGCGCTTCGCGCGTCCCACCTTCTGGCTTTGAAAAAGCCGTTGAGTTCTGTTTTGGTGTCCTCGGTGAGAATCGAACTCACATCTCGAGCTTCGGAGGCCCGTATTTTATCCATTAGACTACGAGGACGAATTAAATCCCTTCTTTCTTCAGTTCCTCCACGAGTTTCTTCGCCTCTTTTGAGAGTTTGTTGGGGAGACCAATGCTGATTTTTATGAGTAGGTCGCCGCGTTCGTGCTGACTGACCGGTACTCCTCGCTCTCTCACGCGCAGAATCTCGCCATGGCGAATGCCCTGCGGAATCTTGACGATAATCTCGCCATCAAGCGCCTTCACGGTATATTCATCGCCCAAAAGCGCGGACGAGAGTTTAACGGTGAGGTCCATCACCAGGTTGCTGCTCTCCTTGCGAAAGAATGGATGCTTCCCCACATGCACCTTCACATAGAGGTCGCCTGAGGAGCCACCCTTCACCGCTTCGCCCATTGCGTTCAGACGAATGACCTCGCCGTTCTCAATGCCGGCAGGAATGCGCACCACCACCTCTTCTTGCCCGCGGACAACGCCCGCGCCGCGGCAATGCGCACAGGACTCCGACGCCACCTGCCCGCTCCCGCGGCAATCCTCGCAGGCGCGCACCGTCTGCACCGAACCGAAGATTGAACGGCGATTCTCGCGAATCTTGCCCTTGCCGTTGCAGGTCTTGCAGGTCGAGAGTGGCGAGCCCGGTTTCGCGCCGCTACCGTGACAAGTCTTGCAGGTAGAGGTCTTGGCGATAAGGACGCGCCGCTCGGTGCCGAAGATTGATTCGGTGAAGGGCAGTTCCACATCAATAGAGATGTCGCGGCCGCGCGCGGGGCGGCTCGTGCCCCCCGCGCGCGTATTGCCGAAGAAGTCGCTGAAGATTTCGCCTAAATCAAACTCAACGCCGGTGCCTTGACCGAACCCGTTGAAGTCCCAGCCCTCGGTTGAACCGCCTCCGCCGCCGTAGGCGGACGATGCTCCTCCTCCACCGCCCGCGCCTGAAAAGACACGACCGTAGGCGTCGTACTCGGCGCGTTTCTTGTCATCAGAGAGCACGGCGTAGGCCTCACTCACCTCCTTGAATCTCTTTTCGTCGCCGCCCTTCTTGTCGGGGTGGAACTTGTGCGCCATAACCCTGAACGCTTTCTTAATCTCGTCTGGCGAGGCGCTCTTCTCTATCCCGAGCAGGTCGTAGTAGCTTTTTTGCATAGGCGCAGTATAGACCAATTTCGTTATTTTGTCTCGGCATCCCGCACATTTCCTTCTGCGGTGCCGCCATCTTCTTTTTTCGGTTCGCCTTGCGACGGCTCGTTCTGTTTTTTATCCGCCGAAGAGGCGGACACATACTGCGCAATCTTCTGGATTTCGGTTGAGAGCGCCTGCGTTGCGCTCCTTATCTTCTCCGCATCAGTACCGCCATTCGCGACTTTGAGGTCAGAAATCTTGTCTTCTATTGTCTTGCGCAATTCGGCAGGCACCTTCTCGCCCGCGTCCTTGAGCGCCTGCTCGGCGGTGTAGATGAGTTGTTCCCCAAGATTCTTCGCCTCCACCGCCTCGCGCTTTTTCGAGTCCTCGGCGGCGTTCGTCTCGGCATCGCGCTTCATCTTCTCAATCTCCTCTTTCGTGAGTGTGGAGCGCGCTTCAATCTTGATTGACTGCTCCTTGCCGCTTGTCTTGTCTTTCGCTTTCACCGACAAAATACCGTTCGCATCCACATCAAACGAGACCTCAACCTGCGGCATCCCGCGCCGTGTCGGCGGGATTCCGTCCAAGATGAAGCGCCCGAGCGATTTGTTGTCGGCAACCATTGGCCGTTCGCCCTGCACGACATGAATCTCAACACTGGTCTGATTGTCTGCCGCGGTAGAGAAGACCTGCGAGCGCGAGGCAGGGATGGTGGTGTTTTTTTCAATCAATTTGGTCGCGACACCGCCGAGTGTCTCAATCCCGAGCGAGAGCGGAATGACATCAAGCAGGAGCACATCCTTCACATCACCGGCGAGAATACCGCCCTGAATCGCGGCGCCAATCGCAACCACCTCATCGGGGTTCACGCTCATATTCGGCTCTTTTTTGAAGAAGTCCTTGACCGCCTTCTGAATCGCCGGCATTCGGGTCTGGCCGCCGACGAGAATAACCTCATTTAACTCCCCCACCTTGAACGGCGAGTTCTCCATCGCCCGTTTCGTAATCGTCATTGCGCGGTCTATAAACTCGCGCGCGAGTTCCTCCAGTTTTGCGCGAGTGAACTTAATCACCAGGTGTTTCGGCCCATCGGAACCCGAAGTGATGAACGGTAGATTTATTTCGGTTTCGAGCGCCGTTGAGAGTTCTATCTTCGCCTTCTCTGCCGCCTCATCAAGCCGCTGGAGGGCGAGAGCGTCTTTGCGGACATCAATGCCCTCTTGCTTCTTAAACTCATCGGCAAGAAAGTTCATAATCTTCTGGTCAAGGTCGTGGCCGCCGAGATGCGAGTCGCCGTCGGTCGACTTCACCTCTATCACATCATCCCCCACCTCAAGAATAGAGATGTCAAAGGTGCCGCCGCCGAAGTCAAAGACGGCGATTTTTTCGTCCTTCTTTTTGTTGAATCCATAGGCGAGCGCCGCGGCTGTCGGTTCGTTAATAATCCGCTTCACCTCCAGGCCCGCAATCTTGCCCGCATCTTTCGTCGCCTGCCGCTGACTGTCGTTGAAGTAGGCGGGGACGGTAATAATCGCTTCGGTAATTTTTGCTCCCAGCCGCGCTTCGGCATCTGCTTTTAATTTCGCGAGAATCTTCGCCGATATTTCTTCGGGCCGTTCCCATTTGTCACCAATCTTCACCTCAATACCGCCACTCACCGACTTGCGTACTTCGTAGGGCACCGTCTTGATGTCTTTTTGCACCGCCGGGTCCTCAAATGAGTGCCCGATAAATCGTTTGATGGTATAGACGGTGTTCTTCGGGTTCGTCACCGCTTGCCGTTTCGCCAAGAGTCCGACGAGTCGCTCGCCAGTCTTGGACTGCGCGACGATTGAGGGCGTCGTGCGAGCTCCTTCGCTGTTCTCAATAATCTTCGGCGCGCCTCCCTCCATAATCGCCATCGCGGAGTAGGTCGTGCCGAGGTCAATTCCTAGTATTTTAGACATTTCAATTTAAATTAGAGTGAATAATCGCTAATGGTCTAGCGACGACTCGGTGCTCTAATCTGAACTGAAGTCAAGAAATCAAAGCAAGAAAAGAATGGAGAAAGAATGGGGAGAAATTCGGAGGAGGTCGCGATGGGCGCGCCGAGTACGGCGCGCCCGCAAATCGCCTTCGCCTCTTCTGTAATCAACGCACACGAAATAATCCGGCCGCGCAGAACGCCGCCGCGCTCCACAATCACGAACCGCACGAGGAAAAGCCGTCCGTCTGCCTGACGCACTATTCTCTCAAAAATTGAAGAGTCCGAGCGAAGCGCGTCAGAAATTTCGCTGCGCGTCGGAGCCCCCGCAGAGAGGGTGAAGCGCGAGAAATTTCTGGTGCGCGGAGCGAGGACTTTTGTTCTAAAAGATTTCATTGTTTCGCAAACTCGCCGACTTTGACCTTCGCCGCCTCCAGTATCTTACCATAAAGCGCGTACCCCTTCTGCAAGACCTCAACAACGGTATGGTCTTGCTCTTGCGCTCCGACCGTAACGATTTCAATACTCTGATGGCTCTTGGGGTCAAACGGCTCTCCCACCTTCGGCTCTATGAGCGTTACACCGTGCTTCTCTAGAACTCCGCGAAACTGCATATAGATATGCTGCACGCCCATCCGCCAATTCAAATCAACCTTCTCCCACGCCTCTTTGTTCCCAAACGCGGTATGAAAAGAGTCCAGTGCGGGCAGCAATTCTTTCACGAACATCTCGGTAGAGAATTTCACGAACCGCGCGCGCTCGCGGTCTTCGTCTTTCTTCATATTCGCGTAGTCAGCTTGCGCCCTCTGCCAACCATCAAGATACTCCTGCCGTTCTTTCTTGCAGGTCTTCAAGTCCTCCTTCAACTTTTTTACCGCCTCTGCCGAATCGCGCAGATTTTCGGGCTCATTATCTTGCTCAATGGTGATTTCGTCGGTCATACGTGATCACAGTATAACACGCGATTAGCGTTTCGACCACTTGGGCGATTTCCGCGCCTTGCCTTTGTTGCCGAACTTGCGGCGCTCTTTGGCGCGCGGGTCGCGTTTGAGAAAACCGGCTTTTTTTAATTTCTTGCGCAGTTCCGCGTCGTGAACGACGAGGGCGCGCGCGATGCCGTGGCGCAGTGCCTCCGCCTGCCCTGCGAGCCCGCCGCCCTTGATGAGTGCCGTTACCTTAAACTTGCTCTCGGGCTTCCCCTTCACAAACGCATCAACTGCCGCACGGCGCTGTTCGTCGGTCTTGAAATAGACATCAACATCCAGCCCGTTAACCACCACCGACTGCTTTGCCGCGGGCGTGATGCGCACGCGCGCACCTGCCGTCTTGCGCCGCCCGATTGCCTCAATATATCGTTCTGTCTCTGTCGCCATAAAGTTATTTCTTCACGGTCAGTCCTTTGATAATGCGCGAGCGTTGGCGGTTGCGCGGGAGCATTCCGAGAATCGTCTTGCGGAGCGCCTCGCCAATTCCCTTCTTCTCAATCCGTTCGCCGAGCGTCGCGGCTTTGAGCCCGCCCGGGTAGCCCGTATAGCGGAGATACTTTGTGCCCTCTAGTTTCTTGGGAGCAATCACCAAATGCGATGCATTCTGAATCTCTACTTCTGCCCCCGAAAGTTCGTTCGGCGTAAATGAGGGGCTCCCCTTGCCGCGCAGAAGTCGCGCCGCCTCGGAGGCGATTCGTCCCAACCTCTTCCCTTTTGCATCAAGAATATACTTCATTTTTCGTTTTGCGCTTTGCGTTTTACACTAATTCAATCATCGCCATCTTGGCGCCATCACTCTTGCGAAATCCCGCCTTCACAACGCGCGTGTAGCCGCCCTTGCGCTCCAAGTACTTCGGCGCAATCGTGCCGAAGAGTTTGACGAGCCCAACCGGAGAACCCTGCCGCGAAGAGACGAGTCGGCGCGAGGCGGGAGTATTGATGCGCGCCCGCGTGATGAGTTTCTCGGCGTAAGGACGCAGTGCTTTTGCTTTCGCCTCGGTAGTTAAAATCTTGCCGTCACGAAAGAGCGAGTGCGCGAGCGTGCGCATCAGCGCGACGCGCAGTTTCCGTTTTCTTCCGAATTTCTTTGTCGCGTTATGATGTCTCATTGCAGTTATTTCAGCGTGATACCCATATTGCCGAGCATCTTCTTAATCTCCTGCACACCCTTCGTGCCGAGACCGTCAATGTCCAAAATATCCTCCTCTTTCTTGCGCACCAAGCCACCGAGCGTGCGAATGTTGGCGCTCGCAAGCGCGTGCGCCGTGCGTTGCGAGAGTGAGAGCGTGTCTATGCGGGTCTTCAAGAGTTCGGTATCAATCTCGCGGCGCGGCTTGCTCTCTTCTTTCGCCTCGGCAACCTCGGCTGCGGGTTCGGGTACTTCCTCCTTAAACCCGACAATCGCTTTGAGTTGGTTTATCATAATGCCGATAGAATGAGCGAGCGCGTCGCTCGCTTTGAGCGAGCCGTCGGTCTCAATAAAGAGTTTCAAGCGATTGAAGTCGGTGCGATTTCCGACGCGCATATTTTCTACCTCGTAGTTAACACGGCGAATGGGCGAGAAGATAGCATCAAGCGTAATCTGCCCAATCTCCACGCGCTCTTTCTGAAGTACCTCCTTCGGGAGATAGCCGAGACCTTTCTCCACGCGAATATCAAGAGAGAGCGAGGCGCCCTTTTCGGTGAGCGTCGCGATGTGCTGCTCGGGATTCAGAATCTCCACCTGACCCGGTGCTTCTATATCTTTCGCCGTCACGCTGCCCACCCCCTTCGCCGAGAGTGTCAGTGTCTGGGGCTCGTCTCCCGTGAGCGCGAGCCGCACGCGCTTCAAATTGAGGATGAGCGCCACCACATCTTCTTTGACTCCGGCAATGGTTGAGAACTCGTGCGCAACGCCGTCAATCTTGACCGCCGTGATGGCAGCGCCAGGGAGCGACGAAAGGATGATGCGCCGCAGCGAGTTGCCGAGCGTATGCCCAAAGCCCGGGTAGAGACCGTCTATCTCATACACTCCCGAAAACCCTTCCTCCTTCACAATGCGGGGCTGCGAAGGGAGCACAATCGTGTGGTCAGACATAGTGGGCTCTTAAATTAATATATAAAAATAATGGGATAAATCATACCGCAGAAAGCCGAGAGACGCAAGGTGCGTGCTACCTGCGATAGAATTCCAGAATCGCGGCGATATTGAACGGCAACTCAGTTCGCACCATCTTCGGCGCCGCGACGACCGTCGCCTCGCCTTTGACGCCATCAAAACGCAGCCACGACGGAGACACTTTGTCGCGCAGTTTGTCGGCGAGCATATGAAAGAGCGTCTTCCCAATGCTCCCTTTGCGCAGTGTAATCACATCACCAACCGAGACGGCGTATGAAGGAATGGTGACTCGCACGCCGTTGACCAGAAAGTGCCCGTGACTCGCGAACTGCCGCGCCGCCTGCCGCGTCGGGGCAATGCCGAGCCGATAGAGCACATTGTCAAGCCGCGTCTCAAGAAACGCGTAGAGCGACTCGTCATCACGCATGCTCTTCTTCGCAATCGCCTTCTGCACATAGTTAGCAAACTGCCGCTCCGAGATGCCATAGAGATAGCGCGCGCGCTGTTTCTCTTTGAGTTGCGCGCCGAAGTCGCTGCGTCCATAACCGAGCGCGCCGCCTCCCATTCCACCCTTGCCCTTTCCACCGCTGCTGCGGCCAGCGCGGAGCGCGTACTTCGGCGACTGCGTCTTCTCAAAGATATCTGCGCCGAGGCGGCGCGCTCGTTTGTATCGTGGTCCGATAATCATAAAAATAAAATAATTAAACGCGACGGGCGCGAGGCGGGCGCGGCCCGTTGTGAGGCACCGGCGTCGCGTCCTTGATAGACGAGACGGCAAAGCCCTTATTCACAAACCCGCGGATAGAGGACTCGCGGCCCGAACCGACTCCCTTAACGACGATCGAGACCTCGCGTACGCCCATCTGCTGGGCGCGCGCCGCAAGCGTCTCGCCCACTTTGGCGGCGGCAAACGGCGTGCCTTTCTTGGCGCCCTGAAAACCGAGCGCGCCGCTTGAAGAGAAGGCGACGACATTGCCGCGCTCGTCGGCAAGCGAGAGCCGCGTGTTGTTGTAGGTTGAGTCCACATAGAGCACCGCCTTATCAAGCATGCGCTTCTTTGACCCGCCGCCGGTGCGCGCCGCTCCTTCAGCCGCTCCCGCCTCCCCTTTCGCTACGATTCGTTTCTTTCCCATACAATATAAAAACTATTTCTTCTCGACGGCGCGACGACCCGTGCCCATCGTCTTGCGCACATTGCCGCGGCGCGTGCGCGAGTTGGTCTTGGTGCGCTGACCACGCACAGGAAGTCCTCTCGTGTGCCGCACCCCGCGGTACGCCTTGATGTCTTTGAGCCGCTTGATGCTTCCCGCCACATCTCGTTTGAGGTCTCCCTCTATGCGAAACTTCAGAACCTCGCGGCGAATGGCGTTCTCTTCTTCGGCCGTTACCTCTTTTGCCTTCTTGTCCACCGCGACTTTTGCGTTCATCAAGATATGTTGTGCGCGCGAAAGACCGACTCCGTAGATAATCCGGAGACCGTATTCAAGTCGTTTGTTTTCGGGAATGGTGATACCTGCGATACGCATACTGACAAAAATTAACCTTGCCGCTGGCGGTGCCGCGGATTACCCGTGCAGAGTACGAAGACGACACCCTTGCGCCGCACGACGCGACATCGTGCACAGATTTTCTTTACGGATGCTTTGACTCTCATACTAAATTACAATCGCTTCACAATTCTGCCTTTGCCCCCATAGGGGTCAAGTTCAAGGGCAACGCGGTCGCCGATAAGCACTCTAATGCGGTGCATCCGCATCTTGCCCGCAAGAAAGCACAGAAGAATCGTCTCGTCAGGGAGCCGCACCCGAAAGAGTGTATCGGGCAGCGCCTCGGTCACGACACCTTCTACCGTTGCTTTATTCTGATTGTGCGGAGCATTCATGCTTCTCGTAACCGACAGAGCATAACATATCGTAAATAATCGTCAACCCGCCTTAGGCGGGCAGGCCTACTTAATGATGAGGCGCTCCCGATTGGTAGAGAACGAGCCGCTCCAGAAAGGGTGCAGAATCACATCAACTTTCTCAATCGTGGGAAACGAAGAGAGGATGGTCGCGAGGTCGCTCTTCTGTTTGCCGAGGAGCGCCGTACGCAGAGCGCCCGCGTCGTACTGCAAGACGGCGTCTGCCGTACCGGTGAGTGTAAAACGAATGCCCGAATCGCTTGAGGAAGGAACGGGCGCCTCGCTCCACGCGAAATGCAGCGTTTCCAGATTTGGAATAACGACGAATGCATCGGCGCCGAGCGACGGCTTGGCGATGGCGCTCGCGATGAGCGAGCGCTTGAAGAGATAGGCATCCGCCGTAACGGTCTCCCGAATCGTGAGCGAACCGTTCTTCTCGGTCGGAGTACTCTCGGTAGAAGAGAACGAGACGGCACCGTCAAAGAGCACGAAGTCGGCGGGCACCTTTGCCTTCGCGTCTTTCGCGAGACCTGCTTGAAGCGACCGTTTGAGCGTCTCGCGCGCCGAGGCGAGCGCGGCGTCAGACGCCGTCTTCACCGTACCCTCAAAGCCGCCACTCAAAGCCGTCTTGGAACGCGCATAAAAACCCGCGTAGCGCTTGGGGTCGCTCTTAAACCCGGGAATGGTGAAGTCAGAGAGCGCCGCATTGTACTCGGCACCCGCCGCGTCCGCAAAGACCTCCGCCTCAACGCTCCCCGGAATGGTCTTGCCGTTCTCGGTCTTCTGCCCCGGAATCGTGAGCGACTGATTGATGCGGTAGATATGACCGGTCGGGCTCTCAAAACGCGTGTTTTTAATCAGTCGCTGGGGCGCGGAAGAGAAGTTGTTGTAGAGCACAATCGTGCCCGAAGCCCTTTCGCGCACCTTCTTGGTCGTATCGGCGGGAATCTCGGTCTCGCCGCTCTTTGAGAACGAGAGTTTTTCGTAGGGGAGTTTCGCGCTCGGGGCGCCGGACGCGGTCAACTCTTGATGGGCGAGCGTGATGGTCGCGGTCTTTGGGGTTACGGTAATTGTTGAGGCGCTAAAAGCACTCATCACCGCAAATCCGAGGAAGGCAAGAAAGAGGCAGGCGAGCCCCCAGAGCCACCAGCGATTGCCTCCGCGCGGTTCGTCTTCTATCACCACTTCCTCTTCTCGTTCATACGAGAGCACCTCCTCTTCTTCTACCTTTTCTTCTTTCGGCATCCGTTGTTTTGCGTTGGGGAGCGGCACCTGTCTGATAGAGCGGTGTTCGCGCGTCATCACATCATGGAGAATATTCTTCGGCATTGCCTCCATTATAGAACACCTGCAGCGAGGGTCAATGCACAGCGAGTTGCGAAGCGACGAGTGCGGGGATGGCGAGGAAGGGGTCGGGGTGTTTCGCGAACGCGGCATCAACCTCTATGACATTGAGGTCTTCGGGAAGCGCGCCTCGCAGAGCGGGGCGCGCGTCTTCGTCCGCAAAGAGAAAGAGCGTAACAGAGGCAACATCTGAAGGCAAGAAAGAATGCAGGCGTCTCCCCCATTCGGCGCTTGATTCGCGCAGTTTCTTGACGACCTTCTCAAAGCGCGCGCCGGTACCGCGTGCTTCGCGGTAGAGCGCGAGCATACTCGCGCCGATGCCCGCCGAATAGCCCGAAGAATGCAGCGCGCGCAGGAGCGAATTGCGCCCGAAAGGAATACTCTTTATCTCGGTAAGTTCGCGATTCTTCACGACCCCGAGCTCGGTCTGCTCTCCGCTCACATCCGCAAAGTAAAAGTTGCGCGCGGAAGGCACCAATTCGCGGAGAAACGCGAAGGCGAGCAACGAGAAAGCATGGAAACCAAAGACCCGCCCAGGCAGGTGATGCGAAATCGTCTCTTCAATCTGTTCGGGAAGTCCCGCAGGCGCAAAACTCTGGAAGAGCGAAAACTCGGCGTGTCGCGCGCGCTTCCCAAACGGGCTTGGCGTCTCGTATCCTTCAATGGTGGTACGGAAAAGTTTCTCTTCAATCTGGACCATCCCCTCCATCTGCGCCACTCCCTCCTCGCGCAATGAGGCGAGCAGTGAGCGGGTAATGAGCACTGCGCGCGCGGCGCGGAGAGTCAGGGTCGTCGTGCGCGCCGAGACCCACGGCGCCGAGAGCGAGACGAAGATTTCTTCGCCATGCGCGCCGCCCTCGCGGAGCACCCGTTCGCTCGCCTCACCAAGCGCCTGACACATTGCCGACAGGAGGCGTTTGCCCGAGAGTTCGCGCTGAAAAGGAATGGCGACGCGCGTCGTATATGAGAGGTGCGGCGCGCCATCTCGCGAAAGGTGCGTCACCGCCGCGCCCACGCTCCCGCTCCCAATATCAAATATAATCTGTTTCATTGAAGTGTTGCTTTGATTCGGCGCACGCCCGCTGAGACGGCCTCTTCTTTTGTAATCTTGAAATGCCCAAGCGCGCCAGTGTGCTCTATATGAGGACCTCCGCAGAACTCTTTTGAGTAGGCGGTCGGAAGCGAGTCGCCGATATAGTGAATCAGCACTGTATCAGGATATTTTTCATCAAAAAAGTGCAACGCACCGCTTTTTTTTGCCTCCGCAAACGGTAAGACGACTTTCTGCACGGGCAAATCCGCCTTAATCTTTTCGTTAACTCTCTCTTCTACTCTCTTTTTCTCTTCTTCGGTCATCTTGCGTGGGAAAGCGAAGTCAAAACGCAGTCGCTCGGGCGTAATGTTGCTCCCCTTCTGCCGCACCTCACTCCCCAGCACATCACGAAGCGCCTGATGCAGGAGGTGTGTTGCGGTATGATACTTCACCGACATCTCGGAGGTGTCGGCGAGCCCTCCCCTAAACTTCTTCTCGGCGCCGGCGCGCGAAATCTCTTGATGCGCTTTCATATCTACCCGAAACTTCGCCTCATCTATCGCTCTCTTCTTCTCTTGCGCCAACTCTTTCGTCAGTTCAAGGGGAAAGCCGTACGATGAAAAGAGCACAAACGGGTCGGTCCCCTTCTCAAACTCTTTGAGCCCCGCACTCAGTGTTTTTCTGAACCGCGTTTCTTCATCTCGAAATCGCTCATCAACTGGCGCGCCGATCCGATCAGAATGAAGAATCGCCCGCCGAATGAGCCGGCGAAGCACATATCCTCGACCCACATTTGAGGGCTCCACTCCTGCTTTCATAATCTCCGTTGCTGCGCGCGTATGGTCAACAACAATATGTGCGGAGCGAAACAGATTTTGCGAATGTCTGGTTGAGCCCCGCGAAGACGGGGCGACCCGAGGACTTTGCAAAATCTGTTTCGTAGAGCGTTCAAGTTCATCCGTATCGTAAACGCTCTTCTTCTTTTGCACAATCGCCGCGAGTCGTTCCAACCCCATTCCGGTATCAATGCCGAGAAACGGGAGTTTCGTTAGTTTTGCCTCCCCTCTGTCCAGTTTCTCGCGCGAGCCGTTGCAAAAATATTCGTTAAAAACTATATTCCAAATCTCCACATCCTTCCCATTCGCGTCTTTGCAATAAATCTCGGTCGTAGGGCCGCAGGGACCCTTGTCTCCTGTCGGACCCCAGAAGACATCTGCTCCCTCCTCGCGAACATCAACAACGCCGAGTGATTTCCAAATTGCCTCCGATTCTGCATCTCGCGGCACCGTTTCGTTCCCCTTATAGAACGACACATACGAAATCTGGAGCCCCAGTTCTTTCGTCATAAAATCGTGCGCGTACAGAATCGCCTCTTTCCTGCCGTAACCGCCAAAACTGAAATTGCCGAGCATCTCAAAGAAAGTGAGGTGTGTCGCGTCGCCGACTTCTTCAATATCGGATGTTCTCACGCACTTCTGTATTGAGACAGTGTTTTTTGAGCCAAAGTCCTTCAGTGCATCCTTCTCACCAAGAAAGTAGGGCTTGAACTGTTGCATCCCTGCGGTCGTAAAGAGCACCGACGGGTCATGGTCCGGCACCAGCGGCGCGCTCGGGATTATCGTATGCCCCCGCGCCTTAAAAAACTCCAAAAACTTTTGCCGTACCTCATTAACGGTCATTCCCCCATCTTATCGCATTTTCACGCATTAAAAAAGCCACTATCCATGTTATTGGTAGTGGCTCTGTGCAGTAAAGTCAGAACTTATATCGCAATGAGATGCCGGAAGCGACTTCCACATTTTCTCGTCCGTCATGAGGATTGTTAAGCGGCACCTGTACGGTGACACTCGGCGTGAGGAATAGATTTTTACTGAGTTTCAACTCAATGGCCCCGTCCCAACGGTAGAAGATGCCCTTGGAATTGTTCCCCGCACCATTAAACCCGTCGTCCCGAGCGAACGCAGAAGTATTAAAGAGTTTTAACTTTTCAATTCCAAAAGGCCTCTGCCAAACATGCGTTATCATCGGTATAAGGATAAGCGCACCTCCGCCAAAGTCACTTGTTTTTGAAATCCACTCCGTTCGAAGTTCTGGAATTAAACTGTGCTCTCCTAAATCAAATTGTTTGGAAAGCCAGAGTGATTGCACCGCGACATCCTTTGTCCACCATGTGTCAATCGGGTAAAGATTGAAGAGCGTGGTTGACAATCGAAGTCTAAAATCTCCCGGGATTTCGCCCCGCCACCCAATTGTTGCATCAAATTCATCTCCGGCATGAGTGTTTGATGGCAGACGCTCAAGCGCCATGCTGTCCCACAGGTTAAGAAAAACTCCGTTTTCAAGATTGATATCAAGTTCGGTCCATTGCATCCAACCGGGAAATAGATTCCGAGAAATCCGCCGACCGATATACCCATACTGCGGTCCAGTGCTGATATAGCCGTGGACATCAAACTTTTCTTCTGACTTTTTTTCTTGGCAAAGAACGGCTGGGGGGATTAAAACCATCAATCCGACCGCGAGACATAATGTTTGTATTGCTTTCATTACTCCTCCACTTTGTTTTGTTGAGTTATTTCCACCTTATCGACTCCGCGAAGCACAATAACATACAAAGAAAAGTAACACAAGGAGTTCTCTTATTCCAACTTTCCTAGGAATGTAAGAATGTTCTTGGCGCGCGAGGTTAGCGCGTGATGAACATAACGACCTGCGTAGCGCTTGAGTACGAGTTCGCCAGTTGCAAGACGGCGAATATGTTCCGAGGCAACCCGAAAATCTATGTCAAGCGAAGTTGAAATCTGGTCAAGCGTTAGTTCGGGCTCTTTCCGAAGAAGCAGAAGAATCTGGATACGCCGATGATTCGCGCATCCCTTCATAACCCGCTCAAGTTCTTTCGGTACTAACATATCTACCATTCTACCACCTCACCAGTATTTTTCTGTCATTCCTACATTCGTAGGAATGTAGGAGGGTTGTTAGAGTTGTCAGAGAAACCAGAAAGTCGTGGAATATTTCTTACTTTCTCCGATATTTTGCAACCAGAAAGAAAGCGGCGAAAAGCGCGGTGAAACCGGCGAAGACATACATTCCATACATAAAGACAACGCTTCCGAGATAAAAGAATACAGCACTTACTATCGCGTCAGTGATGACACTTCCCAACAAAAAGTTTCTGAACGAGATAGTTGAGAGACCAGCGGCATAACTGACAAAGTCCGCAATAACCGCCGAGACAAGTCGCAGACCCATAAACCCCCATAATTGCCTGTGTGCCGAAATCTTCGCCTGCCAGAGATGCGACGCTTGAAGCGGCGCGAAACGCGCCGCCGCTCTCTCCCTCCATCTTCGCGCAATTAAAAACGCGCAGACCGACCCAAGTTCAACGCCGATGAGATTGTATGTCCACGCCTCGTACCAAGGCAGAAAGATGATGCTCGCCAACGCCACCGGCGCGCCTGGGAGCGGCGCGAGTACCACCCCAAGAAAGCGCGAGACGATAATTACGAGTGGCGCGAGGTAGGGATAGGCGAGAAATAGTTCTTTCGTGTAGAGATAATATCCACCAGAAAAGATGGGGAGCAGAAATACAACCGCGACACCCGCTCCCGCCGCAAACCACAATAATCTTCTCTTACCGAACATCTTCTCTACTGTATCCTTCTTTTCTCAAGATTTCCAATTTCTTCTGCGCGCCGCGGTTGTAGTCGCCGAGTTGCCCGTCCGAGCGGATGACGCGATGACAGGGAATCTTCGGGTCATAGTTTTTGTTCAAGATATTTCCGACGGCTCTTGCGCCGCGCGGGCTTCCCGCGCGGCGCGCCACCTCCCCGTACGAAAGCACACTCCCCTTCGGAATCTTCTTCACCACCGCAAAAACCTTTTCGCGAAAGTTCATAGCATAAGTGTACCACTACGGCCATTCACCGGGACCGCTTTAACACTCCGGCGCCGGAGTTTGGCACGGAGTGGGAGGAGGAGGCCGCGGAAAACCTAAGTTACAGTCGCCTCGCTTTCTAATTGAGGGAGTGAGGAAAGACGCCGCTTTCGGTAATTATATCGTGGAGATTCCCCTTTTCGGGATAGTTCCAGCCGATGAGATGCACGCCGGCGCACTCGCTGTACTCAATCGCCTTCGCGGTAAAGTTTGTATTCGTAATAAGCAACCCTTCGGTCAGTTCGCGCTCCTTCCCGCCATATGAAAACTTCTGACCGCGCAAGTCATCAAAGCGCGACTTGATATAGAGTGCGACCTTCACATCCGACTTCATTCCGAACTCGTGATGGAACTTCGCCTCCGCCATTATGAGTTTGCTCTCATTCCACGCCACCACATCTATCTCGTGGCTCGTGCAGCGCCCCTTCACGACTTGGTCGGTCATCGTCTCAAACCCTTTCTTCTGAAAGATATCGGAGATGAAGTGCTCAAAGGGGAATCCGGTAGGACCGAGATTCGCCACGGCGCGCTTCAGTGAATAGCGTGTGGCGGCCGGTTGGGCAAACTTGTGGAGCAACTCAAAAGCGTGACGATAAATATCGTTCGTACTCATTCCGTCTTTTATCTCTCCTGCGATGTGGTAGACAATCTTCTCGCGCACCTCGCCCGACGCACCGGCTTTCATTAGCGAGTTTTTCAACTTACTGTGTTCAAACGGCTGTCGCGTGCCGTCCGATTTCAGCACAAAGATTTCTTTCTCGGTCATTCTTCTATTATACAATGATTCCCCCGCCAAGACACACTTCGTCGTCGTAGAGCACCAACGACTGCCCCGCCGCCGCAATCTGCGGTCTCTCAAAATGTACTATTTGTGTACGGCCGTATGTAAATGGTATTTTGCAGGATTGGAACGGTTGGCGGTAGCGGAGACGGGCAGAATAAACTTTTTCTGCTTTCGGAACTTCCGACCTGTCCGCCGATGAGGCGGAACCCCAGTTACAATCTCTTATCTCCACTTCTCTTCGCGTCTCGGCAAGTTCGCCCGCCGCGTTCTTCTCCGAAATGGTGAGTGTATTTCTCTTCATATCTTTCGCGACGACATAGCCGCCAGCAAGTCGTTCGCCAATGGTGAAGAACGCGGCGCCTGTGTGCTCCCCCACAACTTCCCCACTTTCATTCACTACTTTTCCTTTTTTCGGTTTGATGTAGCGGGCGAGAAACTTTTTTATATCTACTTTACCGATAAAGCAGAGGCCTTGGCTGTCTTTCTTGTCTGCTGTAATGAGTTGGAACTTCTTCGCGAGTATGCGCACTTCTGGTTTCTTCATCTCGCCTATCGGAAACAAAATATGCGGGAGTTGCTCTTTTCGGATTTGCCACAGAAAATATGACTGGTCTTTGGCGTTATCCGCGCCAACCAACAACCGACCACCGACAACACGCGCGTAATGACCGGTTGCAATAAAGTCCGCTCCCTGCGTTTGTGCCCAGTCATAAAACCCGCCGAACTTGATGAAGCGGTTGCAAGAGACATCCGGGTTCGGAGTGCGCCCCGCCCGATATTCACGAACCATAGCGTCCACCACTTCTTTTTTGTATTCATTCTCCAAATTCAATTCGCGGAACGGAATGCCAAGTTTCGCGCATACTCGCATTGCATCCAGTCGGTCATCCTTCCATCCGCAGTCAAAAAAGTCCGGTTGCCAGACGCAAATAAAGACGCCGATAACTTCGTAACCGGCTTTTTGGAGCAAGGCGGCAGAGACAGAACTATCTACTCCGCCCGACAGCCCGACAAAGACGCGTCTTTTCATTGATTCAGATACCGCGCGCGATTGGCGAGGTGTTCCTCGTGCGTGCGCGCGTAGTGCATCATACCCTCTTTGTCGGAAAGATAAAACCAATACGGCGTTGTTATGGGGGTCAGTGTATCGCGAATCGCGTCAAGCCCGGGGTTCGTAATGGGCGCGGGCGGCAACCCTTTGTATCGGTAGGTGTTGTAGGGAGAGTCCACAAGAAGGTCCCCGTCGGTGAGGTCGTATGACTTGTTGCCGAAGATGTAGGGGAAGACCGAGTCAACCTGCAGCGCCATCCCCGCATCAAGCCGTTTCCAGAGAATGCCTGCGACTTTCTGACGCGTCTCGGGAGTTCGCGCCTCTTCTTCTACCAGCGACGCCATAATAATCACTTGTGCAAGGGGGCGTTTGAATGCTTGTCGTTCTTTCTCAAGCAAAGCGATTCTTTTCTCAAAATTATTAGCGAGCGCTTTCACTATCTCTTGCTCGCTCTCCGTAGAGAGAAAGAAATACGAATCGGGAAAGAGGTACCCCTCTCTCCCCTTCGCCGCCGCGAGGAACCTCGCGGCGGCGAAATGCGGAAGCATTTTTTGCAAAATCGCCGCCATCTGCGTGAGCGACGAACCCTCGGGGAGAAGAACCTTAATCGGCACCAAGTCGTAGTCGGCGTGCGTCAGCCGCCAAGCGAGCGTGCGCGCCGAGATGGAAGCGGCGAAATAATATTCACCGGCTTTGACGCCACGCGAACCGCCGAAGAGCGTGCTCCAGACCTCAAACAAAAGAGGAGAACGGAGCAGGCGCGCGCCCGCGAGGGCGCGCGCCTCCCCTGAGAGCGTCGCGCCCTGCGTGACGCTCCAATAACTTTGCGCAGGAAAGTCAGCAGGCGCGCGCCCGAGGAACGCGCACAAAGTCGCGACAACCACTGCCCCGCCGAGAACCGCCCCAACCGCGCGCCCCGCAGCGCGGGGCGCGCGCCGGTGAAATTCGTCATAGAAAAACAAATCGTCTGAAGACATATTTTATATCGGCAGATTTGGCGGCGGCCCGACCTTCTTGGACGGAATGCGTTCAAACGAAGGCGTCGTTACGACCTTGCCCGGGAAGTGAAAGATGGTCGCGAGTTCCTCGGTTGTCAAGATAAACGGGCGCGCCTTCCAGTTGCGAAAGGGCGCGTAGAAAAACGAGCGGCGGCGGTAGGCATCAAGCATCTTCTTTGAGTACTGGGGTTGGAACTTCCCAATCGCCCAGTTCTTAAGCCCGAATGGAAAGAGCAAGTCCTTCGTCATATCGGAGATGTCGGTGTACCATCCGAGCGAGAAGCCGTTGAGCAAGTTGCTGTTGAAGGGTTTGCGGATGGTGCCGAGGAGTCCCGAGACGGTTGGCGAGCGATACTCAAACGCTTCGGGCTCGGCGTGGTAGCAGGAACGAATCATACAGCGAAAGGCGCGCTTATCTAAACTTCGTTCAATCGCCTCCGCCTGCTTCTTCTCCCACTCTGAAAGAGTCGGAACGATGGGGTAACCGATTTCGGTGAACTGGCGAGTGCTCTTCGTTTCGGGATGCCGCCGCATAATTTTGTTGACCTCCGCCTTGCCCTGCGCCACCCAGTCGCGGTCGGCGAATAGTTTGCCCTCCACGAGTTTGAAAGGACGGTACGCCTGCGCCAGCACCTGAATCCAGATCTCTTCGCCTTTCTTGATTGAGCCAAGATACTCCAAGAGTGTTGAGAGTGGGTCCACTTTGTATTCCTCTTCGGTCTCCTTGTCTAGTCCGTAGTCCACATAGGTCATTATGGGATACACATCCGGACGGGAGAGTACGAAATAAGTCCCCCACATAAAGTTCGTCGGCGGATTGAAGACCTTTTTCTTTGCATAGTCATCCGCCTCCACAATCTCTACCGTCGGGTACTGCGAATAGACCTGCGCCTCCAAGACATTGCGATATTTCGGAAGCGTCCAGATATAGAAATGAATCTCGCCGCCAAACGACGCGAACTCATAAGAGAACCACGGACGAATCTTGCCGTCCCAGTAGGTCTCGTTGTACTCAACGCTGCCCGTCTCATACATCGCCATAAAGAAGAGTTCCATCGCCTTCGGCGTCTTCTCAATCTCTTTCGGGATGCGAATCTCAAGAAGCAAGCCGCCCTGATTATGAATGAAATCAAAGCGAATATACTTGAGCCACGACTCAATCCAGATTTTTCCCAGCAGCAGGGGCAACCAGAGCGGCAGAAGGCGCATCACGAAGACCGTTGCGTTGTCTATAAAAGGGGTAAAGACCGAGAAGATACCTTGCGGAAACGCGTACCACGAGGCCCCAATCGCTACAATGATACTGCCCCAGAGCAGGTACCACGCGGGACGGTGATGCTTGTTCCCCGGCGGCGCAAAGACCTCTATGAAGAGTTCCCAAAGAATCTCAACGAGCTCTTGACCATAGTGCTGCAGGCGATGCAGAACTCCGCCGTGTTTGTGCGTATGAGTCGCCATACTCTCTAAGTATAGCAAACTGCATCCTTTAACAAAAGAAAACGCCGGACAAGTCAGGGTTCGTTCTTACGAACATTATGACTGTCGTCCGGCGTGAGAGACAAGGCTGGTTTCGTCTTGCGACATGAACCCGCTCGTCTCTCAAAATTGTGCGGCGGACAAGACTTGGTTCGTATAACATACACGCTCTGTCTCGTCCGCCGCGAGGGACATGTCCTTTCTCGTTAGAGAACAAACTATGTATCGTCCCCTTTTTCATATTTCATCTCTTTTCTACCCTTTCTTTCCCCTTTCTCCCTTTTTTAAAAAAGGGAGAAAGGGGTCTTCTCTTTCGAGAATGGGAAAAAGTAAAGACAAAACCTGAAAAAGAGGGGCGAGACACTGGGATATTCGTGTTTTGAGACACACGCCCACATTCGTCTCGCCCGTGCGCTGGACATTGCGTGTCTCGTCTCATTTGAGACAGCGTCCAGATCGTCCAGCCAAACCCTATGCCGCCTTTTTCTGCTCTACCGCTTCGGTCTCGCGCTCAAGCTTCCACCACGCCATGAAGAGCCACTCCACAAAACGGGTGAGACACCGCCAGATGCCCATCTTGTGAATGTGACCGTCGGTGTAGATCCAGACCTTCTTCATCTTGCCTTTGACGAGCTTCTCCACCTGCTCCTTCACCGGATGCCTCTCCCGCAGACGCTTCTTGCAGAGAATGAGGTAGTCGCCCCACTTCGTGCCTGCCTTTGCCTGTCGGTTGAATTGGTCTGCGAGCAGATAGAGCGCCTGCCGCGCGCCCGGATGCCAGTTGCAGTTCTCACCGGTGCGGGAACGAGCGAATCTGCCGTCCTTGAGTACATGTACGCTACAGAACGCCTTGAGCTTCGCCGCTGTACTGAAGCGACGAATGTCTTGAATGGCGCAGATGAGACGGGTCGCAATCATCGGGCCGAGGCCGGTAACCTCACTGCGAAGGGCCTTGTAGATGGCAAGTTGCTCCACGGCCTTGGTGAGTTTTTTCTCACTGAATCCCTCCTCTTCTTCAAGCGCAATGAGGATCCGGTCGTTCGCCTTGCGCTCGTCAAAGATCTTCTCGAGCGACCCTTCGGGATACCGCCCTTCGGGATTGCAGAAGATCTCTCCGATAAGCCGTTGGCGAAGCCGTTGTTCGCAAGCGATACGCGCCTTCATGGCGTCAAGGCGAACATTGAGCAATTCGCGTACGCCGATCTGACTGCGTTCGCGCAGATATACCGGGTAGAACAAGGAGGGCTCTCTCTCCACCAGTCCCGCGAGGAGCGGTGCATCGTTGGTCATGTCATCGCTCCCCCGCTTTGCTTTGAGCAGAAACGGAGGGATTCGATGCACCTCTGCTCCGATCTCTTCACCCCGACGCGCGAGCGCGTAGGAGAAGTAATCGCCCGAACCGCCGAGCATCATGCCGACAACATCGCCTGCCTTGAGGCCTTCCCCTTTACCGAGCAGGAAATCAAGTTCATCCTGCTCGTCTTCCAGATTGAGGCGGCGCTCTTCGCCCTCTACTGAGATACAGACCTCGGTTGGGTGCGCGTCGCCCTCTTTCGTCTGCTTGATGCGATGCCTGATACCGAGATACCGTTTCGTCTCTGTATTCGCTGACATACCTACCCAACCTTTCTGCGTTTCAGTCCCGCCGGACATAGGGTTATTTTGTTGTGAAGAACTAACGCGCGGACAAAGGTGGATTCGTACAATTATGTACAATCATTTTCTCGTCCGCGCAGAAGGAACATCTCCCCGCTCGTTGATTTCTCAACACCAGTTTATTCGTCCCTCCGAAAAACACACTAACACGACTAGATAAAGAGCGCAAGTGCCTGCGTCTCTTTACTGCCCGACGGGAGAGTAGCGGCCGTCTTTGTCTTTCTTGAAATACTTGAGGTTCTGCAGATTGACGGCGATGGTATTGGGCTTCACATAGCGCTCTTTGAGTACTTTGTCTATAATCTCGTCTTTCGTGAGCGGACCGCTCTTCTCAAGAATCTTCTTAATGACCTCCTTGACCACCCCCGACATATAGCCCCACTCGGCGAGCGCGTAGAGCCCGCGTCCGACGAGCACGAAGCGTTTGTCTTTGATGAGTTCATTGTGCGTCGTCGCGACATGGGCGCTTCTGCCGAAGAGTTTCTCAATAGAGCTGGCGACTTCGCGAAAGTGAATGGGCGAGCCGTGTTTGCGCAGAACGAGAAAGGCGTAGTCGCGCATCCCTTTGGCGTGAATGTTTGACGAAGTGGCGAGTCCCCACTCGCCGAGTTGATTCTTGCCGAGCATCTTTGAGAGATTCAAGAAACGGCGCACGGCGGGAGTGCTCTTCTGGTGGTCGGCGACATCCTCCACATGGGTCAAGAACTGCGCAATGATATCTAACTCGCCGACGAGGTCATTGTCGGTGAGATTTTTGTAGAGTTTGCGGAGCGCGTCGTGCACCTTGCGCGCGAGATTCTCGTCAATATACCAGCGATGCTTGAAATGTTCGTCTTCGCGCTCGCGTTTGAACGCTTCGCCGACGACGAGCAAGAAGTGAATCTCGTTCTGCCCACTCTTCTCTCCCGAGAAATGCGCGAGCAACTCATCTTCGGCGACGAGCCCGCCGAGCGAGGTGAGGAGTTGCTCAAGTTCGGTGAACGCTGGCTTCTCTTTGGTATAGGCGTCTGACTTTCTGATACTCGCGAGCGCGTAGTTCTCTATCTGGCGAACGCGCTCGCGTGTGATGCCGTACTTCTTGCCGATTGCTTCAAGGGTGAGTTTCTTGGCGCTTTCGCCGAGACCATAGCGATTGACGACGACATCCCGCGCACGGTCGGGAAGCGCCGAAAGAAGGCGCTTCACGCTTGACTTTGGCTTGAACGAAACAACGGGTGCGAGTGTCTTTGACATAACGATAGTTTTACCATAGGCGCTTCTTGGGGTCA
>JGI1358J11329_10001199_pt1 | contig 21702 bp, 18 predicted proteins | sample Subgroupgradi54m_FD_11329 | JGI IMG/M metagenome (IMG submission 11329)
CCTTCTCCGTCGCGCGGGATTCCAGTCACTTTATTCAGATTAAAACCATTAAAAAGCCCCGAAGTGAAGAGCAGGTGTGGCTGGTGGTTGAGATTGAAGGGGAAACCAAATACGCCCGGGCCACGGTGCAGAACATGATTGAAACGGTGGAGGACGTTTTTTTCGTGGATCCCGAGCAAAGCGCCTACGAGCGGTTCGAAGCGACGCTGAAGGAAATCAACGTGATCCTCAAAAACCTGAAAGAAAAACGGGGGGCTAAATCGCTCGGCAGTATCAGCGCCATTTTGGCGGCCTTTACGGAAAGCGAACTCCATCTCACCCAATCCAAACAGGCCGAGGCGTATTTGGTGCGCAAAGGAAAGCTTTCGATGATCAGCGAAGGGCTGGGGGGCGGAAAATCCGAGGATTTGTTCGTGAACATCGCGAGCGGCGAGCTGATGCCGGACGATAAAGTGATCTTCACCACGTCGCGCCTGCTCCGCCTGGCCACGCAATCCCAGCTGGTGCAGCTTTTGAATGACGGGGTGACCGAAGCGGTGGATGCCATGCGGGAACTGGTGATGGCCGAAAATGAATTGAGTTTGGGGGTGGGCTGCGTCAGCATCAAACTCCCCCAGCGCTCCACCGAGGCCGCCGAAGGATTCGCCTTTGAATTGCCGGATTTTTTGAAAGGACTTAAACCCTGGCTTAAAAAAATCACCGACGCTTTCCAGGAAAAAGTCGGTAAAAAAATGCCGCTTGGAAAAGCCGCTAAATTCATGCCCAAGCTGAATTGGAGCCGAAAAAATATCCTCGCCGCCTTGCTCGGAGTGGTGCTGGTGCTGGTGATGAGCGTTTCTTTCCTCATCGACAGCCGCCGCAACGACGCGTTGCGCAAAGAATACCAAACCCGGATTGAACAGCTGAATGCCGACCTGGAAACCGCCACCACCAAAGGGTATGGAAACGAAAAAGAAACGGCCAACGCCATTTTGGATAAAGTAGAACGGGAATCCCGGGATATTTTAGGGGCGAACTTTTTCCGGGAAGAGGTGATGCTTCTCCTCCAAAAAGCCCAAACCACTCGTGACAGCATCAACAACACGGTTCGACTGAAAGACGTCAAACCGTACGCGGACCTCAAGGCCAAAAAAGCGACGGTGAAAGCCCTGGGGCTTTTGGGGCTGAACGACAAATTATTTGCTTATGAATTCAACAGCGTTTTTGAGGTGATCCTGGACCAGGTGCTGGACCCCAAACCCCTCGACGAGACGGAGGTGGTTACCAGTGGAACCGCCATGGAAGACCAGGATCTGATCGCCTTTTTGACCCAATCCGGCCGGATCATGGAATACAAAGACGGTCAGGCGAGTTTTGCGAACACGGCGGATGCGGCTTGGCAGGCCGGCACCGTGCTTAAGGCCTACGGCCGCAACCTTTATCTTTTAGCTCCGATTAAAAACCAAATTTACAAATACTCCCGTCTGCGCTCGTCTTATTCCGCCTCGAGTGAATACAACGCCGATGCCGATGTGAGCAACGGCATTTCCATGGCCATCGACGGCAATGTGTACGTACTCAAACAGGGCGGAGAAATCGTGAAAATCTTCAAATCCAACGCACAACCTTTCAAAGTGGCTGATTTGGCAGTGGATCTGACCAATGCGACCAAAATTTTCACTTCGCTGGAACTGAATCGTCTGTATGTTTTAGATCCGATCAATAAGCGCGTGGTGATTATCGAAAAAGACAAAAACGGAGTGGCACGTTATTACGGACAGGTGATGTTTGAAGGGCTGAGCGACGTGAAGGACTTGTACGTCAGCAAGAATGAAGATAAGCTGTATCTCCTCACGGACACCGCCATTTATCAGGCTCAACTTTAAACCCCATGGACCGCATCGCTTCAGCCATCAAAGCCTTCAGCCATGGAGGGATGCTTGTTGTAACCGATGATGAGGATCGTGAAAACGAAGGCGATTTGATTCTGGCGGCGGAACACGTGACACCGGAAAAAATCGGGTTTATGGTCCGCCACACGAGCGGGGTCCTCTGCGTACCGATGGACGGCCAGCGGCTGGATCAATTGCAGCTGCCCATGATGGTGAGCGAAAACACCGAATCCCATCGAACGGCGTTCACGGTTTCCGTGGATGCCAAGCGGGGCATCACCACCGGCATTTCGTCCCTCGACCGCACTGCCACGATCCGGGCGCTCTTGAATCCTAAAACCAAACCCGAAGACCTGGCCCGCCCCGGCCATGTATTCCCCCTGCGGGCGATGGAAGACGGGGTATTGCGGCGCGCCGGACACACCGAGGCCGCCGTGGATTTTACCCGATTGGCCGGCCTCACCCCCGCGGCGGTGATCGCCGAAATCGTGAAAGACGATGGCGGCATGGCGCGCCTGCCCGAGCTGAAAGTTTTTGCCAAAAAGCACCGCCTCCCGCTCGTCACCATCCGCGAACTGATTGAATACCGCTACCGGAAAGAAAAACTGATCCAGCGGGTGGCCCAGGCGCAATTACCCACGAGTTACGGGGACTTTAGGATGCACGTGTACACCAGCCAAGCCGACCCCGCGGAGCACGTGGCGCTGGTGATGGGCAAAATAAAATCCTCGTCCCCCGTGCTGGTGCGGGTGCATTCGGAATGCCTGACCGGCGACGTCTTCCATTCCACCCGCTGCGACTGCGGTCGGCAGTTGGATTTAGCCCTCAAGCGCATCGCTGAGCATGGTTCCGGAATTTTACTCTACATGCGCCATGAAGGCCGCGGCATCGGGCTCACCAACAAAATCAAGGCTTACGCCCTGCAAGACCAGGGGCTGGACACCGTGGAGGCGAATGAAAAACTGGGTTTCCCCATGGATTTGCGGCATTACGGCATCGGGGCGCAGATTTTGGTGGATTTGGGAGTGCGGCAAATGGACTTACTCACCAACAACCCCAAAAAAATTGTGGGACTGGAAGGCTACGGCCTCACCGTCCGCCGCCGTCTGCCGATTGAAGTACGGCCGCATGCCAAAAACCGGCTTTACCTCGCGACCAAAAAAAAGAAGATGGGGCACCTCCTGAAAAAGGTATAATGCGGACATGCGCTTAAAAACCATTCTTTTCTATTCCTCGTGGTCGCTCACGCTCACTTCGGGCCTGAGTTACGCACTCGGACTGCTCCGCGATCACACCCTGGCGCACCTTTTTGGCCTGTCCCGTGAACTCGATATTTACAATGCCGCTTTTGTCCTGCCGGAAGGGCTTTTTAACATTCTGATGGGCACCGTGCTTTCCGCCGCCTTCCTGCCGATTTTCGCCAAACAATACGACCACACCAAGGCAGACGGAGTGCGATATGCGAATCAAATTTTGAGCTGGGGCCTGGGCGTAACGCTGGTCGGCAGCGTGCTGGTGTTTGTGGCGCTCCCCACTCTGACGCCATGGCTCGTGCCCGGATTTGAACCGGCGGCCACCGAAAAATACATTCTAATCACGCGGCTTTTACTGCTTTCGCCGATGCTTTTCACTCTCAGTAACACATACGGCCGCATTCTGATGAGCTTCCGGGAATTTTTTTGGTACGGCCTTTCCCCGGCGCTTTACAACCTGGGCATTGTGCTCGGCGCGATTTTTTTGGCGCCCCATTTCGGAATCATAGGCCTTGTGGCCGGAACGCTTTTCGGTAACCTCCTGCATTTGGCCATCCGTTGGGTCAGCCTACGCAGGCATCGCTTTGCGCTGTCGCCCAAAATCGACTTCCATTTTTCGCCGGAAGTAAAAGAAACCCTGTGGCTCACGGCCCCTAAATTGATTCAATACTCGGTGGCCGCCCTGATGCTCGCCTCCTTCACCAAAATCGCTTCCGGATTTGATGCGGGCAGCGTGGCCGCCTACAATTACGCGCGCAACTTTCAGAGCCTGCCCGTTAGCCTGCTCGGCATCGCCATCGCCTCGGCCCTTTTCCCATCGCTTTCACACGACGCGGCGAAGGGGAATTTTAAAAAATTCAGGGAGGATTTTAAAAGCGGCCGGGCCAGAACCATCGTCTACACCACGTTGGCGGCCGTCGCTCTGGCCCTCATCGCCCAGCCCCTGATCCGTTTGCTGTTGGGCGGCGGCAAATTCGGCGAATCCGACGTCCGGCTCCTGGCATTGGTGCTCCAGGTTTATTGTCTCTCGGTTCCGCTGGAAAGTCTGGAACACACCTACCATCGCGCCTACTACGCGCTCCGGAACACGCTGATTCCCTCGACGGTTCACACGATTTTCATGCTGGCGAGCATCGCCGCCGCCGGAATTCTGGCGCCCCGAATTGGCGTCCTCGCCATCCCGCTGAGTTTTGCGGGAGGCCTCGCCGGGCATATTTTGATTTTAGCGCTGTGGTTTCCGAGGGTTTTGAGGAAAAGCGAAATTACAACCCTATAAATCATCCAGATCAACTTCTACACCATCCGGAGGAAGCGCTTTTTTTGGCTCTTCTCCATCGGCAATCAGATCCGCAGCAGAAATTTCTTCTACGACAGTAACCCCAGGCAAAAGGGCAAGAACCTTTAATAATTGGGCGCGGTTACCTTTAATAATTTGAACTCGCCAAAAATTGGCTACGGCTTCATCTGGAACGCATCGGATAGTTAATCCAGCGGCTTCATTACGAATAAGAATAGCCACTTCAATGGCGTGCTGGGGAGGCTGACTGCTCTCCACAGTAACCGAGTCAACAGGTTTTGGCGGAGCCGTCATCATTCTTGAACGAGGGGGAGGGGCAGGATTCATAAATAAAAATGATCAGAATTAAGAGCCAGTGGCCTTTTCAAAAATGGTCAAACCGGATAATCCCCTTAAAACCGCTTCCAGTTCCGCGCGCGTACCACCGTCGAAAATTTTTAATCGCCAAATATGTTTGCTGGGGTTTTCTAAAAGGCAGTAGACCTGAAGGCGAGCGAATTGGGATTTAGCGATGGCGTGTTCAATACAAGGCCGAATCGGATCAGCAGAATGAGATCGAACAAAAACTGTTAACGGTTCATGGGAGGGCATAAACACTTGGTTAAGGCATTATTATGCCCCTCTTTAAGCATAAGTCAAATCAGGTTCGTGCAATTAGGCTGTATCTCAAAAAGCCCGAGGCGCCCCGCCGCGGCGGGGCGCCTATTTGACGTCAACTTTGCGCCTCACCTCATTTCGAACACCCAACTAGGGCCGTTCAGTGCATCACAATCACCTTTTTCGCCCCCGAATCGATGTCCCCGTCGTTCCATTCGTGCAGTGCAGAGATAATCGTCGCGTACGGGTAAATAAAATTCTCGCCGCGCNNGGTGCCCACNTCGTTGNNNATAAAATGACGTNNCNTCNTANCCNTTGAGCACCATCATGTGATACAGCGGCCCGATGCCGGAGTAAAACGGGTTCCCCAGTTCCCGCCCGGCAAATGGGGCGATGATGAGGTGGCCTTGGGCCAGCTCGACTTTAAGGTCGGCAACTGTCGGATCGTTCAGGATCGCAAAGTCCTTGTAACCGTAATAACCCTTGAGGATTTGGGCGGTCTGGGCCACGTTCGTGTGTTTATAATCCCCAAAATGAAGATTTTCCCAATCGATGATTTTTAAAAGTTCCGCACGGAACTGGTCGCGCGTCAGGCTTTTGCCCGTGGCTCCGTAATAGGCCAGCGTCACGCTCGCCTCCTCGCAGGCCTCCTGCCAGGGCAAACTCCAATCTCCATCCGGCGCCTGGGCGTAAAATGGCATGGAGAGGTTAATTTTCTCCATGTCATTCCCGCGAAGGCGGAAATCTGCAGATCCCCGACTACTCGGGGATGACATAGGTGTCACCGGCATGTCACTCTTAAACGCCGCCTCATTGGGCGTGCCTTGCCCACGGCAACCGAGCAGCATTCCCGCCATTAAAACCAGGATCGGCCATTTCATCGGCGGCGACCCATCACGCGGAGCAGGTGGAGGAAGAGGTTGATGAAATCCAGGTATAAACTCAATGCCCCGTGTATCGCCAGCTGTTTTTGCCCCTCCGCGTGGGCGCCGATGAGCTTGAGACGCCACGTGTCATAGGCCGCCAATCCCGCGAAGATGATGATACCCGCGTACGTGGTGACCCACGTGAGGAAATGCGTGTTCAAAAACAGGTTCACCACCGACGCGATGACCAGCCCGATGAGCGACATAAACAGGAAACTCCCCCACCCCGTTAAATCCCGTTTGGTGGTATACCCGTAAAACGCCATCGCCCCGAACATGCCCGCCGTCACCCCAAACGTCTGCGCGATGGAAGCCGTGGTGTACACCATGAAAATCGTGGAAAGGGTTAGCCCCGTCAGCGCGGCATATCCCAAAAACACGGCCACGGCCAAAGGCAGGCTCATCCGCTGGACCCATCCGGAAAGCGCGATCACGGCGGCAAATTGCGCGATGATCAGCACCAAAAACAAACCGGGTTTTTGCATCATGGCCGCCAGGAACGTTTCACTGGTGCCCGCCCACCACGCCACCACGCCCGACAAAGCCAAAGCCGCCGCCATCCACCCGTAAACCGCCGTCATAAAGCGGTTCATCGAGAGGGTTTCGGGAGCCGAAGCGGCCGCAAAAGAAGTATTTTCCATCATAATAAAAAGGATTAAAGACAATCCTATTGTAGCACATTTGACTTGCCGTATTTGACACGACAGAAAATATTATTTAAAATGAACTTCCATTTTTTCTTATGTCAGAAACAAGCATTCAATTTCACCCTCTCATCGATGATCATGAGAACGTCGGTGTTCAACAAGTCATGTGTTTTTTCCCGCCTGCGCAACGGGTCTATACGGCCGGCCGGCTGATTATGCACCCTGAAGATGAAGCGAAAAAAGCTCAAAAATTGGTGGTGGTGGGCCATGGCCTGCCCGGGGTTGAATGGCGCAAAAGGACAGAAGCCCACTTAAGACGAGTGATTGGCGCAAATCGCGGAATGATGGCGCTGGTGCTTATTGCTCCAGGCCTTTCTGCAACACAGGAAAATTGGAATTTAACACCAGCCGATTTAGAACATTGCCAGCGCAAGGGGTCTGAATTTTTTAAGCAAAGATTGAGCCTCGCCAGCTATATCAGAAGTTATGCGGCGGTGCTGGGGCAAGTGCGGGCGCTGGTTGGCGAGCAAACCCACGTGCAGGCGATCGGCCATTCGTATGGAGCGATAGCCCTAATTCATGCCCTGGATGATTGTATAAAAAAAGGCATCCCCTTACCCGATGCAGTCGCTTTTTTGGCGCCTTTTGTAAAATGCTCACTCGATGAAGAAGATCACTACTATTCAGCGGACGCGCTGGATATATCTAATTCTGCCGTCACCGGCGAAGCGTCCCTTCCCAAAAAAACACAAGTGGAAATCCTGCGGAGAGTGCTCAAAGAATGTTTGGAATCGTATCAATGTACAGAGACGGATTTGTTACTCCAGCACAGAAATAGTTTAGGTAGAGGATTCTACGGCCGGCTGAGGGATTTAAAACCAGTGACTGCAAGCGGCCGAAAGGTGAGGATCACTTTGGGTGGAAAAGATCATTACATCAGCTCTGAACATGCCGACTGGATTCAAAAACGAATGGGAACTGCTGTTCAAATCGAAACCCTTGCGGATGACGATCATCAGCTCGGTCACCTGAATTGGGGGGCGCTTTTAGCCGCTTGATTTTTGACTTTCCGGGACCAATCGCTATAATTCCCCCACGTACCACTGGGGGCCATCGTCTAGTGGTTAGGACAACGGATTTTCATTCCGTTAACAGGGGTTCGATTCCCCTTGGCCCTACCAGAAAAAATGAAAAGGGGTCGTTGACGAGTAAAAACAAGGCGAATACAATGAGCCCTAACTTTTAATATGCCTTCCCAACTACCCGCCACAGAATTTAAACCCTTAAGCGCAGAAAGTGGGCAACAGGCGCTCGACCATATCCAGTGGATGATCGACAGTGATTTTGGGAGTCAAATAGGATTGGTCCTCGTCACGCGAACCCGGATAGTGGCCCTAACACAAATCAGCCGATTCAATTTCTCATGTCAAAGAAGAAAGCCGGAGGGTGACGGAGAAAGAATTGAGGCGAAACTTTTTAGCCTTGCGCTTCAGAATCGGCAAGAATTTGAGACAATTCTGGATCAGGTATTGCGGGAGGGCGGAACGGTGACCATCGCCGAAGTGCGTCAAAAAACGGGAAGAACTGACGATCGTCATCGTGCCATCAGTGCACCGCCATCCCCTTCGGCTCCTTCTCCATCTCTTCCGCCGCCACCGCCTAAACCGCCAGCAGAAAGAACTCCTGGAGAAGAATTGGCCAGAGATTTTGTTGATAAAAGAAAAAGAAGTTTAACGGTCCGCGTATCAGAATCGCAAGAGAAAGGCTTACGGGCTATCGGAGCTGACTTGGAAGTCGAAGGCTGGACCATTACAATCGATCGAACTGAAGCAGGTGGAGAATCCGGACGCAAAAGCGTTACCATTGCCCTCACGGCTGTGCCGCCCAAAATAATTCGAGATGTAAAAAAATTGACTGCGATCTGTGACGCAATTTTGGCACTGAAGGTTGGCAAAAAGAAAGAGATGGCTTAAACCCACAGCCAAAACTTCCTCGTCAGTCCCCGACGAATTTCTTGTTGCTCATGGTTTAGGAAATGGTAGAATAAAAAACCAAACAATTTATAACACCTAATTTATGAAAGAACCAATCGCTATAACAAGTGGACAAGAAGGTGCCACAGAAATATTAGCCATAAATGCAAATGGTGACAGGGCAATCCTTATTCTAAAGGCCAGAGAAGTCTCGACCGGCATTTTACACGACTTAAAAGATTTAGGATTTGTGGTAACGTCGATCGGAGATCAATTTTCCGCGATGCAAACAGAAAAATTCAAGGGTAGCCGCAACAATTTAATGAATGTCCTGGATAGTTTTTTGACTATGCCAAACGGAACTATCACTATTCACCCCCAGCACAGAAGTTCTTTTAGGGGAAAAGGGGTGAACGAGGTTCGTTCGGCGGCCTAAAATTTGCTATACTGGGCTCATGATCAAGCGCGCCCTCATTTCGGTCTCCAACAAAGATGGCATTGTCGAGTTTGCCAAACGGCTGTACGGCAAGGGCGTGGAGATTTTGTCGACGGGCGGTACGGCCAAACTGCTGCGCGAGAACGGGGTGGACGCCATTGACGTGAGCACATTCACCAAAAGCCCCGAAATGATGCAGGGCCGCGTAAAAACCCTGCATCCCAAAATCCACGCGGCGCTTTTGGCAGTGCGGGACAATCCGGCGCACATGAAAGAGGCCAAAAGGAATGAAATCGGACTGATCGATTTGCTCGTGGTGAATTTGTACCCCTTCGCGGAAACCATCGCGAAGAAAAACGTCACGGAGGCGGAGGCCATCGAACAAATCGATATCGGGGGCCCTTCGATGCTGCGGAGCGGGGCGAAAAACTTTAAATTCGTCACCGTGGTCACCGATCCGGCCGATTACGAGGGCGTGCTGGAGGAATTGGAGGCGAACGGAGACACCACGCCCGAAACCCGCCGTCGGCTCGCGGAAAAAGTGTTCCTCAAAACCGCGCAATACGACACGCTGATCGCGAGTTATCTGATGGGCGGCAAAATCATCGGGATGGTCGGTGAAAAAATTATCGACCTGCGTTACGGCGAAAATCCACACCAAAAAGCGGCGTTTTACGCGGATCAGCCTCATTCGGGCGCTTCGATCGCCACGGCTAAAATCCATCAGGGCAAAGAATTGAGCTACAACAATATACTGGATGCCGACGCGGCGCTGGGACTCTTGCGTGAGTGGGAGGAGCCAACCGTGGTGTTTGTGAAGCACGGCAACCCCTGCGGCGCGGCTACCGCCAAACACCTGCACGACGCGTTCATCAATGCCTACGAATGCGATCCCAAGTCCGCGTTCGGCGGCATCATCGCCCTGAATCGGATTTGTACGGCGGATTTGGCGGAAGCGATCAACCGGAATTTTTTTGAAATCGTGATCGCGCCGGAATTCGAAACCAAGGCGCTCAAAATGTTTGAAGCCAAGCCTGATCTCCGCGTGCTGGAGGTGGGGAAAATCGGCCCGGATGCCGCGTACAAAACCTACCGGAAAGTCTCCGGCGGACTTCTGGTGCAGGACCTGGACACCCGCACCATCAGCAAAAAAGATCTCAAAATCGTCACCGAAAAGCCCCCCACACCCGAAGAACTCCAGGATATGCTGTTTGCCTGGCCGATCGTGAAACACGTGAAGTCGAATGCCATCGTGTTCGCCAAAAACCGCATGACGGTGGGCATCGGCGCGGGTCAGATGAGCCGCGTGGATTCGGTGGAAATCGCGATCAAAAAAGCCAATGGCCGTCAAAAAGGCGCGGTGCTGGCCTCCGATGCCTTTTTTCCTTTTGCGGATTCGATTGAAGCGGCGGCCCAGGCCGGCATCACGGCCATCATCCAGCCCGGCGGCAGTAAACGCGACCAGGAGGTGATCGACGCGGCGAACAAGTTGGGATTAGCGATGGTGTTTACCGGCGTCCGTGCGTTTTTGCACTAAAATTCCCTTCTCTTTTTTCCCCCTTTGGCTCCACCGCAGGTTCCCGACGCTCAGGATCTCATCTTTCGCGTTCACGAGGATGGGGATGCGGCCCCGTTCGGCTTGCGGAATTTTGGCGTCCACGAAAAAATCCTGAAGTTTTTTGGCTCCCGTCATCCCCGCCGGGGTAAAACGATCTCCGGCGCGCCACGGGCGGGCGAACACGGCCCGTCGCCCCTTTTTGGCAATGGCCCATTCCCCCCAGTGAATACCCTGAACCGTAACGGCTTTCCGCGGGAAGGCCCTCGTCCGCTGAAGCGCTTCCACCCGCACACACTCGTATTCCAGGATGAACGTTGTATTTTTGAGCGTCAGCCGCTTCCCGGTTTTGCCGGTGTCGATGAAGCGGATCACGGCATTGATGTGCTTGGCGTAAAGATCGGTGTTGCCCACCAGCGTTACAAGCACTTCCCCCTTGAGGTCAGGCTCGAGGAAACGGAAAGCCTCCCGCTCGAACCGACCGCCCGGGGCATTCACCTTCAGCCAGTTTTGGGCCCGGGTTGTCCTCCGCTCCAATTCCTCCCGCGCGCCGCGGCTGAAATCCAGCATATTCGCCGCAAACCGGGGGTTTTCTTTCTGGAAGGCCGGGATCACGAGAAGCCGCAGGCGGTTCCGCAAAAAACGGAGATCGTGGTTGGTGGCGTCGGTGCGAAACGATTGCCCTCGCTCCTTCAAAAACCGAAGAATTTCTTTTTTCGTCACTTCCAGCAAGGGCCGAATGAGGCGATGGCGTTCAAAAGGCATTCCCGCCAGCCCGCGCACCCCCGCACCGCGCACCAGATGCATCAGCACAGTTTCCAGCTGGTCTCCCTCGTGATGGGCCACAGCAATGCAATCCGCGCCAAATCGCCGCCGTACGTCTTCCAAAAAAGCGTAGCGAACCCGGCGGGCATTGTTCTCCAAATTCCCTTTCCGCGGAATTTCCGCCGCTTCGAGCACGCACGGCACGCGGAGTTTTTGCGCAAACGACAGGACAAATGCGGCATCTTCATCGCTGTGGCGTCCGCGGAGCTGATGGTTCAGATGGGCGACAATCACCTCGTAACCCAGGGTTTTTAAGAGCAGGGCCAGGCACACGCTGTCCGCTCCGCCGGAAACCCCGACGATCACTCGCTTAAAAGGCGAAAACTGCCGTAAAGTGTGTTGGATTCGGAGGAGCATGATTTCATTTTAGTTTATGCGAGCGGGGGAAAGTATTGACTTATTCAATTTTTATGTTAGAATTGACATAAGTTTTTATGTCTTCCCCCTCTCATTCTACTGCGTCGGATTTATCTCATTTCCAACCAGAAACCAATCAATTTGGCCTTACGGATTTGGTAAATCTAGAATCCGCGGCTGAACGTCTGGGTTTATTTTCACGCTCTCGATTAATACGCTTTTTTAACCGTTTCATATTGAACGCTCCAATGAGTCGTTCGGGTCGTTTGCTGATGCGTGCTCATCCGGCGAAATTCCAACGACGATTTGACGTGGCTGAACGAGCAGAATTTCTAGATTATTTACATCATTTAGGCCTTTCAGAGAATGATCTTCAAAAAGCAGGTCGTATTGTTGATATTGGTGCCGGTTCGAGATATTTTGTGGGACATTGCGTGCGTACTGGTATTCATTCAAATGCTTATGCCGTTGAACCCGATATTGAGGAGAATCCCTATATCCAAGGCCTTTCGCCAGCAGCAAGGGCTGAGGTTAATCAGCATACGCTCAAGTCACGCCTGGAAGGATTACCCTTTAAGGATCAATCCGTTGATTTAGCCTTGATTCATTGCGTTCATTTTGGTTCCGGCGGATGTCATAGATCTCCGGCAATAAGCCATCAATCTCTCGATTCGAGTTCAGTGTCTATCAGTGGGGTTGGAGCAATGCGTTTAGTTTTAGAAAATCTTTTGGATCCCTCTTTCGAAGAAGTAGCTCGCATTCTTAAGCTGAATGGTGAAATACGTATTTATCCTTTTGATCCAACAAATGAAGTTGGTGGAAATTCTAGCCAAGTCTTACGCGCCTTGGAAACTTTGGAGGCCAGTGGCGAGTTTCAAATTACGTTTGAATCCGTTCCATCACTAAAATTAAAGCATTATCATGAAGGTGGACGATTTTTTCGCATTATCATTCGACGGATCAAAGCAGGAGCAGGAAAGTGATATAATACATCCGCATGAAAAAATTAATCCTGCTCGCCATTGGAATGGTTATCATAGCCAGACCTATGATGGCCGATGGCAACGAAGTGCTCCAGCAAACGCGGGTTGAGGCAGTGCCGGCCGGGCTGAACGTGGTACTGACCCGCCCGAGTGACCAGACGCGCTGGCTTTTAAAACTCAAACCCGGCTGTCCCATGCCGGCAGCCAATCAGAACGTGGGTTTGGGCGTGCGGGGCTCGCTCAACGGCAACAACGATTATTTGGATTTTGGCAATCGCGTCCGGTGCGTGGTGGATCAGGCGTTCGAATTCAACGACGTGCTCACCGTGCTTTCCACCAACCGCACGCAGGCGGCGGTGCAGGATGAAAAAGGCCAAAAATTCCGGATTTTCACCGACGCCTCCTGTCCTGATTTACTGAATTTTATGAACCAAGTAGTTTATTTGAACCGCGCCGGCCCCACCGTAGCGAAAGGAGATGAGATGCTGGTTCCGGGAGATCCCAAGATTTGTTTTTTGACGCTGGCAGAGCCCGCGCTTCCGGATTCACCGCCCGCCCGCGCGCCCGCGGGAGATATCCAGGCGCCCACCGACGTGGTGAACGTGCGCGTGCTCCCCCGTAGCAACGGACGGGTGCTGGTGTATTGGCCGAAGGCTTCCGACAACGTGGGCGTAGACCATTACATCGTGAGTTACGCCCGATCAGCCGTCGACCGCAAACATCTGGAATTCGACAGCGCGGAAAATAAAACGGAAACCAAAAACACCCAGCTCAGTGTGGAAGGGCTTCAAAACGACACCGATTATTATTTTTACGTGCTGGCCGTCGACGCGGCCGGGAACCGGAGCAGTTTTTGGAGCGAGGCCGCGCACGGCCGCCCCACCAGCTCGCTTTTTGAGGGGCTTCCCAAACAGACGGGCCAACGGATCATCGGCCTGCATTTGGCCCTGGAAACCGACCGCTATTTCCTGTTCCGCTGGTTATGGCCTCCCACCACGACGCGCTTTTTGGTCGGCCTGACGGCGGACGGCAAACCCGACTTCGCCCTCACCAATTCAAACCTGACCCAAATCCCCATTTTCAAAAGCCCCGCGCGCAAAGGCAAAAAGCTCGTCCTCACCATCAGCGCCTTCAATACCCGCGCGTTTGTAGAGCAGGAGAAGGTTGAATTTTCATTTTAGCGTTCCCACATCGTGCATCATTGCCACAACAGTCGTTGCTATTTGGTTCGGAGTCAAAACCATTCCAAATTCATCTCGGCATTGCTGAGCGGTAGCACCCAGTTGTGCAAAAATATTAGACCCAGGCAAGACCTGCTGCGGCAACGCTCAATAGAGCCGTTCTGCCCATTTCACGTGCAGCTCCCCGAAGACGGTCTGGAGTACTTACTTTTGACATGCTTAACCTATACTCTCATCGATCCCGTCTTACAAGACCCCTTCCGCATACATGTACCAAATATGTACCAACTTTGTACCAAGTTGGTACATCGGGGTTGGGAAGGGACCGGTGGTGATGCACCGATTATGCACCAGCTATGCACATAGTTGGTGCAACACGGGGGAAAGGCTTAGGATGACCAAGTTGAAGGCAATCGAGAGGGCGAGGCCGAACGTTAGCGAAAAAATCCTCGGTGGGGATTTTGAGCGTGCCTGAAATTTGGTCATCCTAAGCCAAAAAGGCTCAAACGTCTTGCATCAGGACTCAATCACCCAATACCAACTGCCATCCCGCTTGAGGAGGAAGGTGTTTTCGCCATCGGTGCAGGCCCGGCCCTTGAGTTCCGTAGAAACGTCCGTCCCATCCTTGAAATCCGCGGAAGCGAGCGCGGGGTCCATCGTCACAAACACAAACTGTTTAACGCCTTTGCCCGTTTGCGCCCTGTAATCCACGGGAGCGCATTGTCCCGCTTTCACCTGCGCGCGGAAACGGGTGAGGAGCGCCTCTTGTTTTTGCTGATCCACGGAATGCTGCACCTGCCGGAGCGCGGGATCGATGAGCTGGCTGTTCACAAATTGCCGGTAGCGCCCGACCATCTGATCCGCCGTGAGCAGGATGACGGTGAAGAAAAACAGAGAAACAAGCAGGTAAATATAAAGCTGGACCCGCCGCTGGATGGCGAGCGACGTGGAACGGCGGGTCATCACAAAATACACCAAAACCATCACCCCAAAAAGTCCGCCGGCCAGCCCCCGGAGTTCCGGCGTCGCCGCCTGCAAAACGGAAAAAAGCGACGTCGAGTAAAAAAGATAAAAGGCGAAACCCGTCAGGCCTAGGTACGCAAACCCCCAAAGCAGTCGGCGATGATGGAGTTCCAGCCGGATGATGGTGTCGATAAAAAAGACCCAATGCCCCGCAGCCAGTCGGTTCAGGATAAAAATAAGGATCAGCTCAAGGAGCGAAAAAGCGATGAAGAAGGCGAGAAAGAAAAGAAGCGTGGGAGCCATGGATTGACTATAATGTTTTTTGAAAAAAGAGCAAACCAGTGTAGAATGGGAGTATGATCAAAGTTCTCTTCAAACTTCTCTTAATTGTCGTGGGGCTTTACCTGGCGGTCCAGGTTCCCTTCATCCGCCAGCAGGTGGATGGTTTCAAGGCGTCGCTCCTGGAAAAGATCGGCAACGTCACCACTGAATATGATCGGGTGAAAGGCCAAGTGGGCGAAGCGGAAAAAACGGTGAATAAAATCAAGGACGAGGTGGGCAATGCCACCGCCCGCTTCAATGAACTCAAAACTCAGGTCATCCAAACCAAAGACGCCCTGAACGAGGCCGCCGTCAAAGTGAATGGAGTCTTAAAAGTGATCAACGGATCGAATGCAGAAGCAGCGCCAGCGACGAAATAGCCGCGGTTTCGGTGCGTAAAATCCGGGGGCCCAGGGAGTAAATCTTCACCCCGGCTTTTTGGGCGGCCGTCACTTCGCGTTGGCTGAATCCCCCTTCGGGGCCAATGAACAACTGCAACGCGCCTCCGGCGCTGAGCCCCGCCCCATAATCCACCAAATCCATCCCATCGGCATATTCATAAGCCATGTAGGCATTTTTGACCTGCTCCAGCGCCGTGTCGAGCGACACGGGATGGTGGATCACGGGCACGCGCAGGCGGTTGCATTGTTCGGCAGACTCAATGGCAATCCGCTCCAGCCGCTCAAATTTACTCATCCGCCGCTTTTCCGTCCGCTCCGTGATGAGGGGAAAAATCTCCGCCACCCCCAGCTCTGTGGCTTTTTCGACCACCCACTCAAAGAGCGCCGTTTTTTTGGGAATGGCCTGATACAGGCTCACCCGAACGGCCGACTCGGTGTGGCGCGGGATGGGTTCCATCACCTGCGCCACCATCTTGCGATGATTAACCTCCAGCACGCGCAATTTGAATTCCTGCGCGTTCTCATCAAAAACGCCGAACTCATCCCCCATTTTCATCCGCAGAACTTTGGCGCATTGATGCAAAACCCGGGGATCGGCGATCGTCACGGTGTCGGCGGACAAATCCAATGAAGGGATGTAAAAGCGATGCATTATTTGATGTAGATTTCCCTCGCCTTGGCTCCGTCCACCGGGCCGATCATGCCGCGCTCTTCCAGGATGTCCAAAATGCGGGCGGCGCGGGCGTAACCGATGGAAAGGCGACGTTGCAGGAGTGAGGCAGAGGCTTTGCCGGTTTCCCGGATCACCACCACCGCGTTCTCGTACACATCGTCGGAAGCCGGGCCATCCCCTTCCGTGCCCACCATGCCCATCCCGTCTTTCTCAGTTTCAAACGAAGTGATTTCGTCCTGGTAATGGGGCCCGATCGTGAGCTTCACATTATTCGTGACGCGTTCGATTTCTTTGCTGCTCACATACACCCCCTGCACGCGGATGGGGCGGCTCATGTTGCCTGGCAGGTACAGCATGTCTCCCATGCCGAGCAGGTCTTCGGCGCCGACCGTGTCGATGATGGTGCGGGAATCCACCCCGGCCGTCACTGTGAACGCGATGCGCGTGGGAATGTTGGCTTTGATCACCCCCGTGATCACATCCACCGAGGGGCGCTGGGTCGCCAGCACCAAATGCATGCCCACCGCGCGAGCCATTTGGGCGATGCGGCAAATCAAGGCTTCCGTTTCTTTTTTGGTGGACTGCATCATCAAATCGGCCAGCTCATCGATCACGATCACAATCTTGTGCAGTTTTTTGGGTTCACCGGCATTGTATTCTTCGATGTTGCGATATTTTTTATCCGCCAGCTCGCGGTAGCGCCGGTTCATTTCCTTCACGGCCCATTTCAGCGCGGCGTGGGCTTTGGTCGGCTCGGTAATCACGGGCGTGAGGAGATGCGGAATGCCGTTGTAGCTGGTTAGTTCCACGCGTTTGGGATCCACCATGATGAAGCGCAAATCCTGGGGTGAATTTTGATAGAGCAAAGAAATCAAAAACACATTCATGGCCACGGATTTCCCCGAGCCGGTGGCCCCCGCGATGAGGAGGTGCGGCATGCTGGATAAATCGTCGATCACCGGCGCGCCGCTCACATCGCGGCCGATGGGGAAACGGAGTTTACTGGTGGACATACTCGAAAACTCACCGCTCTCGAGCATTTCCCGCAGGTGCACGATCATGCGTTTGTCATTCGGCACTTCGATCCCCACCAGCGATTTGCCCGGGATCGGCGCTTCCAGACGAATGGATTTAGCGGCCAGCGCCAGCGCCAAATCGTTTTTGAGCGACGTGATTTTATTCAGTTTCACCGCCTCATGCGGCTGGAGTGTGTACTGGACGACCGACGGACCGATGTTCACATCCCGCATGGTCACTTCAATGTCGAACTGGGCCAGCTTCTGCTGGATTTTCTCGGCGTTGGCCTTCAGCACCTTGTCACTCACAAACACTTCGGAACTGGCGGAACTGAGTAAATCCAGCGACGGGAATTGCCACGTGCTGTAGTCTGTCTCATCGGGCTTAAACTCCGGCTCCGCGTCTCTTTTGATGATGGGCTTGTTGATGACGAGTGGCTCGGGTTTGATGGTCACTTTCAGGCTTCCTTTGTCATGCTGAGGAAGCGCAGCGACCGAAGCATCCCCCCCATTACCCCCCATCCCCCTCCCCAGCATGGGCTTTACGATATTGAGTTTTTCCGGCGGCATCAGCTTGGGTGTGTTTGAGCCGATGGCCAGCGCGCTCCGGCCTTCCATTTTTTCTTTGGGCAAAAAGAAAGCGATGAAGTTTTTAATCGACACCTCAAACGTGATGAGCAGGCCCACGATCAGCATCGAAATCAGCACCACCTGGGCTCCCAAATCCGAAATAAAAATCCGGAGCAAAACCGAAGACAAAAAGCCCGCGTAACCCCCAAACTGCTCCACATTATCCAGCATGGAATCCACCGGCGTGCGCAGGTGCACCAGCCCGAGCGCGGCAAAGGTCAGTAGCGTGATCCCGAGCAGGCGCGTGGCGTGGAACCGGATGCGATGCGAGAAAAAAAGCGTGAGGCCCGCCAATAAAAAGGCTCCCGGCAAAACCAAAGTAGCCACCCCGAAAACCAGCCGGAGATAATAATTCAGCGAATTCCCCAAAATCCCCGCCCGCCCCGTGATGATGAGGTAAGCAAAAACCGCCAGCCCCCCGTAAATAACGGCCCCCACCTCGCGGGCCACATGGGATTCCAGTTCGATTTTGAATTCAGGCCGCTTAACCCGGGTGGCTCGTCGCGCGCTTTTTTTGAGTATAGGCATGGTTTTGTTTTTGAAGTCTGGAGGTCAGTGTAACAAAAACCATTGGATATTAAAAGAAAAAAACTTGTCCTGACGTAGGAAGGATGCTATAATATTGGGATATGAAAAACCCGCTCAAACACAGCCATTATTGGTTCCTCGGGCTCGCCTTGTCCGTCGGATTGACCGTCGGCTGGATGACCATGGCCCAAAAAACCCAGGAAATCACGCACGCGCAGGAGGACAATTCGCTGACCCTGCTCAATAAAAAATACGCGCTGGAAAAGCCGGATTTGGCCATGGACAAAAAGGGAGACGTGGTGCTGGTGTGGCAACAGAAAATGGAGGAAGGCTATGATGTTTTTGCCGCCACCACTCACACCGATCGCGTGTACCTGGGCCGGCCCGTCAAAGTGAATAGCTACACCCAGGATGATCAAAAACTGCCCCGGGTGGCCATCGATAATCAGGGCAATTTTATGGTGGTCTGGGAAAGTTTTAAGCAGGATGGCAGTGGATCGGGCGTGTTCGGCCAGCGTTTTGACGCCCAGGGAAAAAAACAAGGAGTGGAATTCCGGGTGAACACCGCCTCCAAAGGGAGCCAGGCCGATCCCCACATCGCCATGGACGGCGCGGGCAATAGCGTCGTGGTGTGGACCAGTGAAATAGGTTATGGGCGCGAAAAGCGCATTTTTCTGCAAACCTTTGACCCTCAGGGCACCCGGTCCAGCGCGGAAACCAAGGTGGACACCGTCGAAGGCGACGTGATGGTGGCGATGGAAAATCCCCGCGTAGCCATGACGTCCGCCAGTTCCGTACTAGTGGTGTGGCAAACGCTGGAAGGGTTCAAAGATGATAATAGAAAAAAGAATGAAGTCCAAAGCGGCCCAACCGCGGGCTGGAACATCAAAGCTCAGGGATTTGATTTAAAAGGCGCTCCCGCAAAAACCCAGGAAAGCACGGTGAATGCCACCGCGGAAGGCAGCCAATTCAATCCGGCCGTCAGCGCGCTGGGCGAAAGTTCCTTCCTCGTCGCCTGGGAAAAAGATTTAAGATGGGACGAACACAAAGAGTTGGACCTCACGTATAAAAATATCAAGGCGGCTGTCCTGAATAGCGCGGGAACCGTGACCTCGGGCGAATTGGACGTGGATCCCAAAGACTTCAAAGAGCATCAGGGACCGGAAGTGGTGCTCATCGACGGCAAAGGGATGATCTTCTGGCAGGAAAAAAACGTCGACAGCCACAAAGACAAAATCACATGGAGCCTCAAAGCTCAAACCTTCGACCCCTCCGGCGCCCCCGTGGGAGATGCCCAAACCTTAAACTCCGAAGACGCCCAACCCTTCTGGAACGCCAAAACCTCCTCGAACACCAATCAAACCATCGGCATCGTGTGGAAAGGCGACAACCCGCGCAGCCAAAAAGGCGCCATCCGCTTCATGCAATTCGCCGTCAAAAAACCCGTCTCCGCTGCCGCAACCTCCGCCGCCGCCAGCGCACTGCCAAAGGCGAATTAAAGCACAGCGTTAGCCTTCTTAAAAAGTTCTTTGAGGAACCGCAAATACTCTTCGGCTTCTTTTTGAGTCACAAGACTGCCGCCCAAATACAAATCCGCGTTCCGCTTGCGCCGCATCACTTCGCCGTATAGCTCAATATCTGGGTCGCCGATCAGCTGGGAAAGCTTCTGAAGCAAGTGGACATGATGCCCCGTCCGGCTTTTGACTTTGTACCCCTTGGAAGCGATCAGGGTAATGCCAACTTTGAGCAGCGCATGATACGCGAAAGTAAAAATGACCTCCGGATTATCACTTTTCTGGGCGATCGCTAAATCCTTTTCGGCATTTTGCCAAAACTGTTTGATTTGCTCAGGAGTAAAAGATTGTTTTTGAAAAAAGTCAGGTTCAAACAGCATGTTCCAAAAGGTTTAAGTGTGGATGCTTCAAAACATCCATTAAAAACGGATCTTTGCGTTTCATCCTATCACGGAATTCCTCCTCGCTGAAATCCACCACGTTCACTTCCCGATGAAGGTGCCTGCGAAGATTGAGGGCGCTTTTTTCCAAAGTCAGATGAGGAGTGTCCCCCACCACCAGAATATCCACATCGCTTTCAGGCTCCATTTCTCCGCGGGCATAAGATCCGAACAGAATCAATTGCCTGATTCCCGGAAGTGCAAAACTTTTCTTAATCATAGATTCCACGCCAAAGGTTTTAGCAAAAATGGCTTTGTATTCTTTTAAAAAAGAATAATCGGAATTTAGCCGATAATAGCGCTGATGCCCACGGAATTCTGAGATTAAAATTCCTTCACGCTCTAGTTCCGATAATTTTTTAATGAGATTACCGGGGTCAAGGCTGAGCAGGCGAGCCATTTCATTCACATAAAGAGCTTCATGAGGATTTAGAAAAAAATAATTCAATACAGCCTGCACGACTTTTGATTTTAAACTTATCATTGTAAGCTATTACAATAACAATTGTAAACTATTACAATAAAAAAATCAATATTATATTTCACCGCACGGTTCAGCAGCGCTCGTTTGCCATGTGTAAGATTTTGGCTTCCGTAAGCCATAAATCAGTGGTGATCACGCAATTATTGACACGGTTTTTCAAGCCGGAATCGTTGCTTTTCCACTTGCTGATGCTAAAATTTTAACACTCATTAACTTAAAAATTTATGCTGCTCACGAACGAAAAATTGTATGAACTCTGTAGGAAGTATGGGGCGCAGGCCAGACTTTAGTGAATAGGCGCCGCCTGTATGAAGCAAAAGGATTTCAATCCATTTTTGAGTTTGCGGCCAAATTAGGCGGGCTTTCGGCCGACCAGGTTAGGCTGGCGCTCAATCTGGAAAAAAGATTTGAGGATAAGCCAATCTTAAAGAGGATGCTGGAAAATGGCGAGACAAGCATTAATAAGTTAACCCGGATTGCCTCAATCGCGACGCCTGAAAACGAGGAGGCGTTGGCAGAAAAAATAAAGGTTTTGCCCAAAAGCGCTCTGGATACTTGGGTGAGAGATGCCAAAAGTCTGCCCGGGCAGACCGCCGAAGCTTTGAAATTTGAAATGGCCAATGATATCAGAGCGGAACTCAACGAAATGCACTCAAAGGGAATTGATGTGAACGAATTTTTAAGAGAAATGCTGAAACGGCGGCGGGCCGAAATTACAGACGCAAAAAAAGCGATTGCGGAGACCAATCTGCCAACAACATCGCGCTACATTCCGATCAAAATCAAAAAAATTCTCAAGCGGGAGTACGGCGATAAATGTTCCATTGCCAC
>JGI1358J11329_10001206_pt1 | contig 21659 bp, 20 predicted proteins | sample Subgroupgradi54m_FD_11329 | JGI IMG/M metagenome (IMG submission 11329)
AGCCATCCTCAGCTGGTGAGCAGTTTGAAGGTTACCGGGAAGAAGCACCCGCCGAAATCGATTATTCCCAATACGGCGATACGGAAGTTCTGGATAGCTCCGGTCGTTTTGCGATGCTGAATAAAAAAACCGGAACCATTGCCGATTTCCAAGAATTTGACGGCCAAACGTATGCAACAGTCCGCCTAAACGGCAAAGTGGTTCAGACGGACATTTATGATGGGCAAGGGAAATTGATCAGCTCGAAAGTTTTGAACCCGATGACTCAGAAATGGGAAGACCGCACCGAAATAAAACCGCCGGAGCAGCGAATGAGCGTTCCAAAAAAGATATCATCCGCCTTTGACCGTTCTGACGCCTTGAAAAATCCCATGAACAGCATGTTCCAAGGCGCTCAGACGCCGACTGCAGCAATTGACGCTCCGGCTTTCGCGTCACGGGATATGGGAAATGAAGCCGGAATCTTTTCCAAATCCGCTCCCGCCGAAGATCATCACTACGAAGATTAAAACACCGAATATAAATTCCATTAAAAGAATTAACCGCATCTTAAACAATCCAACCCATAAAAAAAGCGGGGGCTGAATTCATCAACCCCCACCTCGCTTAATTTAAAATTTTTGGGCTACCTCCTTGAATGGAGTATTTACCTGAATCATTCATCTGACCCATGAGGTGATCACACCACTCAAGGAGGACAGCCCTATAAAATTTTTGTAATGATCTAACGCCGTTTGCCTGCACCTGGGCCGCCGCGTGGTCCGGGCGGGTTAGCACCTCCTCCGCCGCGAGGTCCTGCACCCGGGCCTCCTTGAGGTCCTGGGCGATTTTGCCAATCCGTTCCTCCTCCGCCGCGAGGTCCCGGAGGATTATCAATTTTGTTTGGATTGTCCGTCCATCTCGGTCCGGCTCCTTCACCGCCGCGAGGGCCGGGAGGATTTCCCCAATTACTTCCTTCACCACCCATTGGCCCGGGAGGATTTCCTCCGAAATGTTGTTTCATGATTTCTTTTGCTCGCGCTTTTTCTACTTCGTCAACAGTTCCGTCATTGTTTCGGTCTGCTCTTTCTTTAAACCCTTCACCCATTCCGGGTCCGCCCATGGATCCAGGAGGATTTCCCCAATCCGTTCCTCCTCCTCCGCGAGGTCCCGGAGGATTATCAATTTTGTTTGGATTGTCCGTCCATCTCGAGCCTGCTCCTTCACCGCCGCGAGGGCCGGGAGGATTTCCCCAATTCGTTCCTCCTCCGCCCATAGGTCCCGGAGGATTATTCATGCTGTGGTGTTGCGTTCCGGCACCAGAGCCTCCGCGAGGTCCAGGCGGATTTCTTCTTTCAGCAAATGCTTGATTCGAAAACATCCAGACACAAACAAAAATAATTGCACTCAGTAACAACTTTTGCTTCGACATTTATTTCTCCTTTGTGTTAAAACACTGAAAACTTAATGTAACGCCTCGGATTTTTCTTAAAGTCTTTGACCAGCTCGTCCAATTCCGTCGAAATATCCATTAATTTATCGTAGAATTGTTGATCATACAACAATTTTCCGGCCGTGCCTTCTTGTTTGTTGATGGCAGTAAGCAGTTTCTCCGTTTCATTTAATACGGCAATCGTTTGATTCAAGGTTTTGTCAAAATCCGAGGCGGAAGCACCGATTAAAATTTTTCCTTCCGGCAAAATTTCTTTGTCATTACTTCCCGGCGGAATGTCAATATAGCGGTCTCCCAACATTCCCTGAGTTCTGACGGCAGGAACGGAATCAATTTTGATCCGTTTCCTGATATCAGTTCGGATTTCCATCGCGACTTCAATTTGACCGGTGTTGCTCTCCTCCGATTCCACTTCTTTGCCGTCATGACCGTCGACAAACGTGATATCGGTTACTTTTCCGATGACCATTCCGTTCATTGTGACCGATCCGCCTTTTTTGAGTCCGCCGACATCGAAGAGCCGGGCTTTTACGACTGTCACTTTTTTAAACAGCAAGCCTTTATTGCCGCCCGCGAAGGTAATGCCTAAGAATAAAAAGGTAAGGCCGATGAAGGTAATAATTCCGACGCGAAAATCGCTCCATAATCTTTCTTTATTAAACTGATTCATGTTGGCTCCTCAACATTTTCTTCCTCCCCTTTATGGGGGAGGACTAAGGTGGGGGTTAGAATCGTTTTATCCCCCCCATCCTAACCTTCCCCCGCAAGGGGGGAAGGGAATTTTTTGTTATAGTTTAATTTTCATGTCAAAACAGCGGCGCTTGCCGGATTTAAGAATGTTTTCACTCGCGGATCGTTTGAGAGTTTTAATTGAGCTGGTGTTCCTTCAAAAATAAATTTGCCGCCGTGGAGCATCACAATAGAATCGGCAATTCTTGCGGCGCTCTCAACATCGTGGGTGACGACCACGATCGTAAATTTCTGGGCCTTCAGCTTCAGAATGAGCTGTTCAATATTGTAATAATTCACGGGGTCAAGCCCAACCGTCGGTTCATCAAACAGAAAAATATCCGGCGCCGGAGCGAGTGCGCGGGCGATGGCCACGCGTTTTTTCATGCCCCCTGATAGTTGCGAGGGTTTCAATTTCACCGCTCCTTCGAGTCCGACAAATTTGAGGACGTCCGTAACGCGCGTCTGGATTCCAGTTTCGGGCAGAAGTTGATGCTCGCGAAGCCTGTAGCTTACGTTTTCACCGACAGTCATCGAATCAAATAACGCTCCCTGCTGGAACACCATGGCCATTCGGAGTCTGGTTTGAACCAGTTCGCGTTCTGAGAGTTTCGTAATTTCTTTTCCGTGAACGAAAATTTCACCCGATTTCGGTTTTAAAAGTCCTAGGATGGCTTTCAAGATCGTGCTTTTGCCGACGCCGCTCGGCCCTAAAATTATTTTGGTCTCACCGCGCGGTACGCTGAGATCGATTTCATGGACAATCTCATGGCCGCCGTAATGAAGCGTAACGCGTTTGAGTTGGATTAAAGGATCTTGAGTGGACATTGTTTCCCGTTCATTTCCTTCCCCCTTTATGGGGGAGGAAATGGTTGGTTGTCTGCCGCATTTGAGTTACCACCATGTGACAATAAAAATTTTAGTTAATAAAAAATCAAGCGCGAGAATAGAAATTGCGGTGGTCACCACCGCGGTGGTGGTCGCTTCGCCGACGCCGGCTGAACCGAATCTCGTCTTCATTCCCGAATAACAGCCTATGATTCCGATCACAAAGCCAAACACGATTGATTTAATGAATCCGCCCCAAATGAAGGCGGGCGTCAGGACTTCGAGAATTGAATCCCAATAAAAAAAAGAAGTCACTTGAACGACGTGCGTCGCGATAAACCAACCGCCGACGAATGCGATTAAGTCACACAGAAGGGTGAGAACCGGAACCATAAGCGTACACGCAACAAGCCGCGGCTCCACTAATTTTTTGATCGGGTCACTTCCTTCGGCGCGAAGAGCGTCGATTTGTTCGGCGATTGACATGGACGCCAGTTCGGCAGCGATGGCGGATCCAGCTCGCGCGGCGACCATCATCGATGAAAGCACCGGCCCCATTTCACGCACAATCGTGGTTCCGAGCGGTCTGCCAATATAGGAAGTCGCGCCGATACTGCGAAGTTCCACGATGCTTTGGAGCGCCGAGACAAGTCCCATAAACAAACCCGTTAACACGACGATCGGAAGAGAACCGAATCCGATTTCATCCATCTGACTTCGTGCGATTGTTTTTCGATAAGTCGGCGTTACAATAGATATGATCGCCTGCTTGGTAAAAATGGCGATGGAACCCAATTCGGCAAAGAAATCGATGACTAATTTAAAGAGGTAAACGACCGGATTTCTGACTAACAAAAGGGCGATTTTGAGCATCGGATAAGTAGGGTTCACACAAATTATCGCCCAAAACCCACTCTGCCTTAAGTATCTGGCAGCATCATTTGCTTCGCTTCTCTGCCCATCAGCTTTCCTATAACGATTCAATTGGAGCTGAGGGCTGCACTTGTTAACCTTTGATTATTCATAAGAGAACAAGTGCTGTGCGCGTCGATTTTAGGCAGATGGCCTAGGCAAAAATCGACGTGCTCGACCCATAAGAAAAAGCCTTCTTTCGAAGCTTTTTCTTATGAAGGCGCTCCGCCAAATGTTGCTGCCATCTGTTTTAAAGTTGCAGATAACATAACATTTCCTTGGCCGGAAGAAGCTCAAAGGCGCAGCGTTTTCAATGGTAATGTAATGGCACTCGGTTAAGCAGCCAAATAATGTTGATCTCTCCATTTTCGTCGTGATGTTTGAAGTCTTGGATACTTCCATTCATCTCGCTTGATCATTCTGGGTTCTGAGCGATTCGGGCGGTACATCACCTGAGCGCAAGCTATGTCTTCCAGCATTTGACAATACAAGAGAGGAAGTTGCCAAATAGGAGCTGTGCTCATTTTTAAACTGTATGCATTAACAAGCCGAAGTGTGGTTGTCACGCTTGTACGATCCGGTGCTTGATGCTTGGAATGACTTGATTTAAGAATGAGCCAATGGAGGAGATTAAGAGCAATCAATCGGGCGCATAACTCTTTATAGATTCCTTCAACAGACTTAGACCGTAACACATTAGCTCCCAAGAGAATTTTAGCTTCTTTTAAGAGCGTCTCTATCTTCCACCGTCTCTTATGCCACAGGCAAATTTCACGAGCCGGATATTGCTGAGCATCTAGAAGAGATGTCGCAATCCAAATACGTTTTTCTTTCCCCTCCCCTCTTATCCTTGTTTCAATTAACCGGATCACTATGGATTCAGGCAGTGCAGGGTCTTTTTTCCTATGTTTTTTCATGAGTTTCATTTCAACCCATTGATCTCCATCATCCAAGACATGGATGACCTTTAAGCGTTCCACTTTTAGGCAAGGATGAATTCCCCCGATAAATTCAATCCCTGAACGCTTGTAAAGCGCATATAAATTCGCTCCGGCATAGAGACGATCAAAAACAACCACATCAGTCTTCTCTAAACGCGGGAGGAGTGTGCAAAACAAAACCCGTTCAGATGCTTTATGATTGCCCACTTCGTGTCCAATATGAATCAGCGTTTGAAGATTAAAAGCCGTTACGACTCGGGCTAATGGAAAATGGCCTTCTCCAGAGCCCCTGACATGAGAGCCAACATTTCGATGCCCAAAATGCTGCGTCAGCTCTTCTTCATCGCTCATTGATACCCCGGTTCCGTCAACGCCAATCATCCGGTGTCCTCGCCATTTCGGATTTCCGTTATCCTCTTGATGAATTTGTTTGATGATCCATTTCTCAAGAGACTGCCACACCGAATAGGGAATTCGCCCCCGTGCTTCAGCCAATACTCCGGACCTGCCTGTCTGACCCAGGTTTTCCCAGGCACTCTGAAAACTTCCTTCACGACTGAGAGCTGCGCTCACCATATGCAAGATAGTGATCAAAGGGCTTAAGAGACGTTTCCTGAACCGGTATCCAGAGGCTTCACACAAATCATCAATCATTTGATTTGGAACCAATTCCCGCAATGCGTTTAACTGCCCTGATTCAATTTCTTCTCGAAGCTGCTTAAGTTTCTTCTTCCGCCACTCGATATTCTTATTGTCCATCTCAGACCTCCTAGGTCGGTTGTCGGATTTCACGCATCCTTCTCATCGACCTCAGGAGGTCTTTTTTTATCTCTTCCTTAACCGAGTGCCATTAAATGGCAATGCGCTTCTCAGCCGCAGCTTTTCTTAATTTCTCTCCGTGGTCGGATCTGGGCGAAACACGGGGTGCAGACATTGATAACGGCATCACTAAAGATGGAGTGCAGCTCACAGGGTATGAAGGCTATAGCCTCTATGATAAGCGAGAGTATCGCGTGTATGGGAAAGTACCCGTGTATGACGAGGCAACAGGTCAGACCATCATGGTTGATCGGCTCGTGAAAAAATCATCCGGGGGACGTGGAAAAATCCAATCTGTGCTTTCGACACTTACAGCTGTGGGTACGCACACCGAAGACATCTATCATTACAATGACGCAGGCGAGATGACAGGATTTACGCGGTACTATGCGTGGTCAGCCGGTGTCCATAAGATTGAATATACCGCCGACGGACTGCGTATTATTGATAATGTTAAACACAGAGATTCTTCAGGCCGCGTCACGCAAGCAGATTTCATGAAATCTAGATATCTTAGTTCTGCTACCTCTGTGCTTGAGCAGTCAATCGCGACTTACTACTTTGACTATGTTGCCGGTGAGCGGCGGGTGCAGAAGATCGAGCATGTGGTTTGGGATGCCGATCCCGCGCATCCGACGGATCATAGATACGATATTCGCAGAGTGATTGGCATTGACACCTATATCTACGACCCGGCGAATCCGACGAAGCTCCTTGAAATTCATTCTGCAAAGCCGGGAACGCCAACCATACCGATCTTTACCATTCACATTGATGGAAACATCGGCTCCATTTATGTGCCCGGACTTTCAGGTCCCGTGCTTCGAATTGAGACCAGTGGAATTTTTGAATCGTCAACATATATAGTAAAAGAAAGTTGGATTGCGACCACCGCCAAACTTCACAGTTACGTGCCATTTCTGAAAGGATTTAAAGGGGCGGCACTTGTCTTGGCGGGTTTTGATGCGGTCAAGGCTGCCAACTTGGTTCTTGAGACAGAAGCGCATACGATGGCTACAGTTTGGGACCCTGTCACAGGCAAAATTCTCAATGTGCCGCCTTATACAGTGACCGTACGTTTCAAGGATATCCGCGATGGATCTCTGACACTGTTTGCAAACTTTGTCACGCCCTTTGACTTTAGGAAGGATAATTACGATCCTTTCAAAGCTTATCCCGTGGATACGGGTTATACGGTACAAGCCGGCGGAGTTGTTTTAGCAAGCTTAAGTGACGCAGAGATATCTGTCGATGGAACCAAGGTATTTGACTTTGACATGGACGGCAATTATTTAGGATGGCATCCCGCAAATTATCTTGTTACATTACCAGCCATTGCGATGACCAAGCAACTTTTCTCAACGTTGACCGGGCAGGACTCCAAGAGTTATACCTTTGATGCGACTATGTTAACCACCAAAGATGTGATTGCGCGCACCCGCTTTGAGAATACCTCAATTTTGTCGCAGGTTTTCAAGGTGGTGGTCAAGGACTCAGGAGGAGCCGTTGTTCGTGAGTTTCGTGCGGAAAGAAGATACATTGGAACTTCTTGGCCTTTCAAGGAATACTATGAACTTTTTGATGTCAAAGACACGTCCAAGCTTTACGGGTATGTGAAGGTTTTTGGAATTGACGGCAGTTCAGCTTACATTTCGATTTATGAATATATAAAACCCACGATGAATTGTTATGACAGCAAGCCAGAAGCCGTTGCGGTTTGCGGCCCTTACGATCAAGCTGATTAACTAGTTTACTACCCTTTTCCACAGAGATTTCAGACTGACTTATTCTAAAAGTTTAGAAAGTCGTTTTTTTATTAAAAGTCTTTTATAAAATATTGCAAAAGACGAATTTACAGGGTACAGTTGCTCTAGATTCAATTCCTGAGGAGGAATTACAAAAAATGAAAACAATCACTTACAAGATGTTCGCCGGAATCTTAATTCTGGCTTTATCATTGGGGAATTGCCCGTCTCTTTGGGCTGCCGAATTTGCCGCGTCCAGCACTCCGGGAACGAAACCAACCCCGACTGTCATCGTGCCAGACGGCACAAGTGCAACTGTTTACACAAACGGAACGACAGAAGTTCCATCTGAGCAGTCTGCTAACACCATTAATTTCCTAATGGGTGATCGCGGCAATGTTCCTGCACCTACGGAACCCATCATCGCTTATCCGCATTCAGATAAAGTAGAAACTGTAGAGACACCGATGGGAAAATTGCAACTTGTAGCTGCGTCTGGTGGATCAGGACCCGTAGGACCCAAAATTGAACAAAACGCTACGCTTCCAGATGGAAGCAAATTAAATGTTGTCTCTGTTGGTGGTGCCGTGGCAGGTCCAAATGTCCCAATGCCTAAAAATATTGTTGTTCCTGATGGAGCTCCCACAACGTTCGGACTTTTAGCAACAAAACCTGAGAATCGAGGAACAGATCGTGCAGCGGCTGTTGCTTCTATTCTTGACGCAAGAAAGCTGGCGATAGAGGGGGGTCAAAAGCCGAATGAGGCCAACAAACTGAATCCCATTCCTCCGGTAGGAAATATTAAACCTCCGGTGAATCCAATCGTTTTGGCGAAAAAGCTGGTTAGACCCCATCCAATGAACGCAGCTGCCTTGGCAAAGAAACGGATGGCCATGCTGGTTTCCTCAGGAATGTGTGCTTCAGCGGCTGATGCCGAAAGGTGCGCGGAGTTTACCCGACGCATCAATGAAAAATCAGGCGGTTTAAAAGTCGCGTAAAAGTTTTAAATCAAAGATCCAGTTTTTGTAAGCGCCTCTTCGCGAGGCGCTTATTTTTTTAGTAGAAATGCCGACTTATTAAGTGTAAACTCTTTCCCTTAATTCAAATTTTATGAAGCAACTAATTTCTATTCTTTTAGCACTCGTTTTAATCTCGCCGACAGTTTTAGCTCAGGAACTTCAGTCCGGAAAGCCAGCGGCTTCTTCATCGCAGGGTCTCGCTTCTCATATGGAAGGGTTGGCACCGGGCGAACCACTGCCTGCGCTTCCTCAAGGTCCGCTTGTTTTAACGAATACGACCCCAGAACAATTAACGCCCGATTATTGGATTGATCGTTTACCAGATCCCGATAAAGTCCTAAAAACACCCGAACAGCTTAAATTCTTCAATCAAGAAATTCACATGATGATCAAAGAGCGGATTAATATTTTCCAGCAAGGTATTTTTGCTACGGGAACCCAATATCGGAACCTCATTAGGTCGGAATATGAAACAATTTCTAATAGAAAACTTTTTGACATTCACGACAAATATTTTCCGAAAGATTATTTCCCGACCCAAATCGAGCCGGTTGTAAATTGGAAAGCGGTTCCCGACAAACTTTCTGTTAAATGGGGAGTTGCGACTCGTCCCACTTCTGTCCGCGCACTTCCGACAAACGTTAAAATGCTGGAAGAAAAAGGAGACATTGAATTTGATCAACTCCAATATTCGCTGATCAAAATTTGGACTCCTGTGGCGATCCTTCATACTTCTGGGGACGGCCAGTGGTATTACGTTCAGGCGCCTTATGTCCGTGGTTGGGTGCAGTCTAAACATATCGCTATTTTTCAGAGCCGGAAAGCGCTTCAAGAAAAAGTAAAATTTGAAAATTTCATTGTGGTTACCGGAGAAAGTGTCCCAATTTGTTTTGATTCACAGTGCCGAGAAGCATATCAAGATGCTTCCATGGGAACGGTCATTCCGCTTGTTCAGAAAAACGAATCCCACTATGTGATTGAAATGCCGCTTCGGTCCTCAGACGGCAGTGTTCGTTTAAAGCAGTATTATCTCCAGGATCAAAGTGATGTGCACATTGGCTTCCCGGCGTTTACGCAGCGCAATATGATCCATCAGGCATTCAAACTTTTGGGTCAGCGTTACGGCTGGGGCGGAATGTATTACGGCCGCGATTGTTCCGGATTCACGCATGATGTCTTTCTCAGCATGGGAGTTGATTTGCCTCGGGATTCGGATCAACAGGCCATGATTGGAACCCAGCTTGGACATTTTGAACCGTATGAACAGGCTGGCCAAAAAGAGGCGGCATTAAGAATTGCCACGCCGGGAATTACTTTGCTTAAAATGCCGATGCATATGATGATTTATTTGGGTGAAGCGGACGGCCGTTTTTTTATCATTCATTCCACTTGGGCGGAACGGGTGTCCATGACCTCTGATGAAAAAAAGAGAATCAATCAGGTTGTCGTTTCGGACATGTCGCTCAATGGACATTCTTATTTGGGCTCACTGTTTGACCGGACCATCTCGATTAACGAGCTAAATTAGCCCAGCTTAAAGCTCTTGTTTTCCTACCTTCAAATTCGATAGAATACTCTCTCTCAACTGTTAACCGAAAGGGTTATTGTATGAATATGCCCGGTCCAATGGAATTGGTCGTCATCTTCCTCGTTGTTCTTCTTCTATTTGGGGGGAAGAAACTCCCTGAAATTGGAAGAGCGCTTGGTGAAGGCATTAAAGAATTCAAAAAAGCCATCCAAGGCAAAGACGACGATTCAAAAAAATAAGCTGTCGCTAGTCCCAACATAAATACGTTGGGACGGGCGCGAATTTTTGATACTGATATGCCGTCGTCAGGTCCGCAAAAAACGTAATTAGGCGCTTAGCGCCCGCCCTGACTTTTATGAAAATGGGGAAATCAGGACTGGCACTGATTTCGATAGACTAAAAGAATAATATAGGATATCAGCGCCCGTAGCTCAGCGGCGAACGAAGTGAGCAGTGCCTGAAGCGAAGCGTAAGGTATTGGACAGCGGAGCAAAGCGACGCAGCACTTTCGGCGAAGCCGAAAGTGTAGAGCAGCGATCAATAAAGGGTGTTCCGCCCCGCCTTGACATTTATGAAATAGGGGAGGTCAAGACAGGTGCAGATTGAGATAGACTAAAAGAATAATATAGGATATCAGCGCCCGTAGCTCAGTTGGATAGAGCATCTGCCTTCTAAGCAGAGGGTCGGCCGTTCGATTCGGCCCGGGCGCACCACTTGTTGTTCTTCAGCTTAATTTAGTAATGTAACTTGTTTCTCAATAGTGAGATGTATAAAGTTTTATGTTTCAGTTTCCTTTTTTGATATTTCAGTATCCTTGCTCCGAGGGGTACGAACTGCAACTTGAAAGGGGTACGAACTGCAACTTGGCCTTTTAGACCGTCTTTACTTCCCATTACTTAAACTGCTTTTAATTTTCAGCGTCACTTATGCGCCCCACAAAATACTTGATCGTCTGACTTTATGAACTTTTATCTTCGTGACCAGGAGTCAGAACACTTATTTATAAGGTTGGTCCTTAGTTTAAATGTCGTAGCCGGGTTGAAAGCTGGCCTACGGCATTTTTTGATTTTCTCGCCATCTATGCAATTTGCGACATTTCAAGAGGCGTGCAATCCCGTGAAAATTTAAAAGTAGAAGGGGTATATTAAACGCAGTCTGAAAAACTGGTGTGATCTCATTCCCTTTTCCAAAAAGAATCACCAATATTATCAATAGAATCAAAATGTGGACAGTTTTGATTTTTAATTAATTCAAACCGAAGACTTGGAATGAACGAATGCTTGTTGCCGTCATATTCAAGGCAAGGAGAACATTGGCTCGCCTGCCATGGCGTGATTAAATGAATAAATAAACCGACAGCGGTAGACGCTAACGCTCCATTCGGCCAAATAACCTGAGGTTTACCGCCCGCTGCGCCATATTTCCGCGCCTCTTCCTTTAAAACGTGGTCATTAAGAAATCCAAAACAGCGCATACAAAGATTCCCTGGCATTGAGAGTATAACTTGTCCGCTGATGGAGTATTGAGAATCAATCTCATATACGTCCATTCCGATATCGATATAGGGGATCAAATATCGCCGCGCCAAAATTTCTAGTTGCTCACGTTCCGAAAAAGAATCAACGCAGCCAAACAAGACCGTACATTTTCTCAATAGATGAGCCCGCGGCTGCCATTTTTCTGCGTATTTTTCTATTTTAACTTTTGGATTAACCGCGCAAATCATGCGATCTGCGACATCAATTTTTAGCGTTTTATCACGGACGTCCTTTAATGTAGTGCCAACCATTCGATTAAGGTTACTCGCCTCGATTTGTTGCGGATCGATTAATGTAAATTGCCCGACGCCAACATAGGCGAGTTGTTGTGCAATATGAGAGCCGCCCCCACCTAGTCCAATAATTCCAACTTCGGCAGATCTCAGTAAAATTTCGCTATTGGCGCCAAGAAAACTCTGTCGGTCAAATCGGTTTTTCATTTTAGCTCTACCGAAAGAATAGGCTCGCCAACAATCACAAGTTTATTCACATTAATAATTTTTCCTTCCCGATACCAGCAACGACCAGCTATAGATGTTTTACTAAAGACCACAGCCCCGTGCGGCATTTCTGGTCGGACGTTCCAAAAGGGAGGAATGAATTTATTAGTTTCTTCGCGGTCAATCATGCTGAATCCGGTTGCCCCAGCGTGATTATGTAAATGTACATGGAATATTGAAACCCTTTGATCAAGGGCAAGCTGAAGAGCTTTCCTAATTGCTGCTGAATTCATCATCCCAGCGGCTTTTATAGTTTTGATATAGTCCAGATCATCTACCGGATAATAATCATGAGCTAAGATGAGAAGGTGCTTTTTAGAAAGGTTGGCTACTCGGCAGCGAATCCACCCCATGCGTTCATGCGCGAACGCATGGGGGCGCAGCAAATCACTTTTGATCGATTCAAACAATTTACGAGTTATTTTAAAGGTCGTTTTCATCGTAACGCATTGAGATGTTGAATCAGGATTTGCGCGGGGCGCTGGCTACTTGAGACATCCTTCCACGACCATGAATACCAAAGTCGATCCAAAATTCTAAATTCAGTCCAAGTGCCGCCTCGATCCGTCAATTTTATTGCCAGAAAGAGCTTGGTGGGGTATCCGCTGTGCTCATTCACACAAAGCAGAGCATCCACCTGGTCAGCCTGCCGTCCCGGAGGAAGCTTTAAGTCCGGCAGAAGGAAGTAATTTTTTCCTGCCTCACTCATCGGTTCAGCCGTCGAACATATCAACCAAAGCTCTTCAATGTCTTCAGTGCTTGCCATTATCAAGACGAACCTCCTGATTTCGGGTGACTGATGAAGACCTCACCACCTTTTATAACCAAATGGTCGGTATCTTGTAGCGGCTTGATATGGCCATCCACAATTTCGTCAAAGTCTCTGGTTGGGTCGACATCGACCTCTTTCTTGAAATCTGATACAACGTAACTGCCACGGTGCACGGATAGCTGCATTTTATCCACGGTCACCGTGACTTTCGGCCCTCTTTCAGGGGTATTGTGTTCTGGTTTTGTTGTCATTGCTTGGTTCCTTTCATGTTATTGCTGTTTGGAATATCCGGGCCACAGATGTAGCCTCCCACCTAATTAGGCCGCAATTCGGACCTTATTTTGCCGGGTTTTAAAAAAATTTCTTTTTTTTCTCCAAAATGGCAAAATGAGAGCAACTTTCCGGCATATATACTGAGGACCTGCATGCGAGAGGAGAATATGGATCAAAAGCTAGCCGAGATAAGAAAACTGATGCGTGAAGCAGACTGGAAGGGATTGCGCCCTCGGCTGGTCCTGCATGCGGATAATCAGATTAAAAGGTATTGGTGGAAAGGGGCTAAGGCCCGCAATTGTCCTGAAGGGAGAACGGCCGGTGATTATGTCACGCAGGCCATGGAAAAGGTTTATCAAGGGAAGCGGAACTGGGAACCCCAAAAACTTTCTCTTTTTACGATCCTAGCAGGGGTCATTTCCAGCGATGTTTCCCATGATGCCGAATGCCTCGAAAATCAAAGGGAAAACTGTGAAGCCGCTTTGGACTCGCCCGATGATGACGAATCATTCGTTAGCCAAATCCCTGGCAGAGACTTATCTCCGGACGAGGAGTGCGCGCGTAATGAACGGAGTCAGCAAGTATTAATGATCCTGATTGATCTTGTGAGTGAAAAGGACCCCGATCTTGTTGGGCTGATCGAATGTTTTTGGGACGAGAAGTTCACTCCCATCGAAATGGCTGAAAAACTGAAGATCAGCATAAAAGAAGTAAATAACAGGCAGAAAAGACTAAGAAGGATTCTCATCCGTCACGGGAAAGAAGAACTCCTTGAGAAATTCAATCTCGGAAGGAGCCGACCATGAACAGTTCAAATAACAATCCCTATAAGCTGCTCACCAAGATTATCAATTTTGTATTTCAGATTGAAGATCTTGAATGTATGAACTTAAGAGAGGTTGAGGAAGAGTTAAGGGAACGAGGTATTGTTGTGAAAGGAAACGATGAAATTGCTTTATTCAATTCCATCGAGCAAAAAGAAAAGTTAGAAATAGCCAGGGAAAAAAGACGTATCTTGCTTTCGATTATAAATGAGGCGAGTAATTTGGCTCAAAAGAAAATAAAGGTAACAAAAGAAATAATCGAAAACTTGATATCGTCTTCAAACATCGCTCTTAATTTCAGAAATCTGGAATCGCTTAATGAAGAGGATCTTCAAAGTATTATGGAAGATTCAGAGATTATAAAAATATTGGAATCGGCTAATGCTGATGAATGAAGTCAATCGGACTGGCGCAAAAGCGGCTGCATACAGGGTTACGAAAGATTATTCAATATCAAATCCTGCTGATATTGTTTTGGAGGATATAGCCATGGCCCGCGGTGTTTTAGTCATGGAAAGTAATCTAAAAGGAGCTGATGCTAGATTATTTCAGAAAGGTTCTCAAGGGGTCATCCGTGTGAAGGCAAATCTTTCGATGGGTCAAAAAAGGTTTGCGATTGCGCATGAAATAGGACATTGGGAAATTCATAAGGGGATTTCACAAATTGCCTATTGTACTGATTCTCAAATAGCGGGATACAAGGCTAGTCCCGAGGAATTAGAGGCGTCGAGTTTTGCGGCCGAACTTCTTATGCCCACTGGTTTATTTAGGCCCATGAGTCAAGAAGTAGATCCTAGTCTGGATTTGGTTAAGCAGCTTGCGGATAAGTTTAATACGGGTTTAACCGCCACGTCCTTGCGTTTTATAGAATTAAATGAAAATCCTTGTATGGTTGTTATATCTGATGGAAGGAATATGCGCTGGTGGAAGAAAAATGAGGGGTGTGGACAATATTGGCTGGAAAGCAGACAAAAAATAGATTTAACTTTGGCAAGTAAGTGTATGAAACAAATGTCCGATGATATTTTATTTGGGTCCATTCCAGCAAATGCCTGGTTCCCACATATTGACCAGGAAGACCGAGATACGGTTTACGAGCAGTCAATGCGATTGGGTAGCTTTAATACTGTGCTGACGCTTCTCTGGTTTGATTGATCTCATATTACATTTACGCACGCCGAAATTTGAAGTAAAATACCCAAATTGCATAAATCTTTCATAAGAGGGAATTCTATGTTCGAACAAACATTCAAGAATATCGATGACATTCTTCATAAGGACGCCGGTTGCTCAAGCGAGCTGGATTATGTAGAGCAGACCTCCTGGGTTCTTTTCCTAAAATATCTCGACGATCTTGAAAAAGACAAAAAAACGGCGGCGGAGCTAGCAGGCAAGACCTACAAGGGTCTCATCAGCCGCGATTATCAATGGGAAGTTTGGGCTGCGCCAAAAGGTAAAGACGGTAAGCTCGATCACCATAAAGCGCTCACCGGGGATGATTTAAAAGACTTCGTTGACCAAAAGCTGTTTCCCTACCTCAAAAAATTTAAAACCAATGCTGAAAGTCCCGACACTATCGAATATAAAATTGGTGAAATTTTCAGCGAACTGAAAAACAAAATCCAAAGTGGCTACAACCTGCGCGAAGTTATCAATTTGGTGAATGAGCTGCGCTTCCGCACCCATGTTGAAAAGCATGAAATGTCCCACCTTTATGAAAGTAAAATCAAAAACATGGGCAATGCGGGAAGAAACGGCGGTGAGTATTACACGCCCCGGCCGCTCATCAAAGCCATTGTAAAAGTTGTGGGGCCTAAAATTGGCAACAAAATTTATGACGGTGCAGTTGGATCGGCAGGATTCTTATGCGAATCCTTTGAATATCTGAAGGGCAGTAAGAATTTGAGCACCAAAGATGCTGAAACTCTCCAGAAAAAGACCTTTTACGGAAAAGAAAAAAAGTCCCTCGCTTACATCATCGGAATCATGAACATGATCTTGCACGGCATTGAGGCGCCGAACATTGTTCACACCAACACCCTTGCGGAAAACATCGCCGACATTCAGGAAAAAGACCGCTACGACATTGTCTTAGCCAATCCTCCTTTTGGTGGCAAGGAACGCAAGGAAGTTCAGCAGAACTTTCCTATTCGCACGGGCGAGACAGCATTTCTCTTTCTTCAGCACTTCATCAAGATTCTCAAAGCGGGCGGCAAAGCTGGTGTAGTGATTAAAAATACTTTCCTATCCAACACCGACAATGCCTCTGTTTCTTTGCGTAAGCTTCTGCTTGAAAGCTGCAACCTTCATACCGTGCTTGATTGCCCGGGAGGAACTTTTCAGGGTGCCGGAGTTAAGACCATCGTTCTTTTTTTTGAAAAAGGTAAGCCCACACGCAAAACTTGGTTCTACCAACTCGACCCTGGCCGTAACCTCGGCAAGACCAACCCGCTCAATGATGGCGACCTCGCCGAGTTCGTCGCGCTGCAAAAGACCTTTGCTGACTCGCCTAAGTCCTGGACTATAGATGCCAAGAGCATTGACCAGACAACATTCGATCTCTCCGCAAAGAACCCCAACGGTGGCGAAGAAATTACCCACCGTAGTCCGGAGGCCATCATGGACGAGATCGCTGCGCTGGATGCTGAGAGCGGAAAAATTTTGGAAACGATAAAAGAAAGGTTGTAATCAATAATGGATTTTTCAAAATTTACATTCTCTAAAAAATATGTAAAAGGCGGGATGAATTTTGAGTTGTTTTTCGATTTTGATCTAAAAGAAGCTACAGGGCACAATCGCAAAACTTTTGATGATTACAAAAGCCTTTTATTTTTTTTAGAAAATAATACGGACCGAAAAATATTTATTACTCAGACACAAACCCAGGACTCTTTTGAAGAAGGTAGTAAAATAGTAATAAATTTGAGGGACTATCAAGAATTTTCTAAAAGAATCGGCCAGAGCGGGAAAAATCGAACGCAAGCTTTTCTCTCCCAAAAGTTAAAACATTATTCTGAGGATGAAAAAAAGGAAGTCCTGGCGGCTTCATTGGATGACGAAATTGTTGAAAGAATCAAAAGCTTTACGGATGAACAAAGATCAAGTTTCCTGGAAAAGCTGAAGGATGTTCAGGGTGTGAAATTGCCGGAGGTGGCAATTCTTGTTACCGACAGCAATAAGAAACAAATACTAGAGCAAGTTCTTGAACAAAATCCTTCTGATGAATTTTGGAGTTTAATCAGTAGCTCTTACCCAGAGCTCGCTGAAAAAATATTGGCTGGCCATTTACAAGTTCAGCGAAAAAAAGTTATTGATGAACTAAAAAGACGTTTGACAGGAGAATTTCATGAGACAAAAGGTGATGATTCTTGGCAGGCGTGGATATACGCTCACAATTGGTTATTAGGAGCTAATTATCAAAAACCTATTGAGAAACAAAAAATCAATATCTCGGGCATAATGCCTGATTATTTATTCCCTACACTGGATGGATTTGTAGATGTTCTTGAAATTAAACTACCTTCATTCGAGGTGATCGAGGAAGACGAAAATCATAAAGGATCTTGGGCTTGGTCAAGCGATTCTAATTACGCAATAGGGCAGGTTGTAAATTATTTGTGCGAAATTGATCGATTAAGGCTTGAGATCGAAAGAGGAATCCAAAGAGCTTACGCAAAACAAATTTCTATGTTAAAGCCAAGGGCTTTTATTCTTATCGGGCAAAGTAATTCATGGAATCAAGATAAAAAAGAAGCCTTAAGAAAGCTCAATCACTCTTTGCATGGCATTGAAGTTTTGACTTATTCCGATCTCATTGGCAGGGGCGAAGCATTTATTGAGACGGGTAGTCAATTATGAAAACTAATTGGCAGACAAGAAGACTTAGCGAGGTGTCAGTCATTAACTATGGTTACACAGAAAGTGCCTGTAGCGAACCAGTCGGCCCAAAGTTTCTTCGAATTACTGACATTCAAGATGCTTGCGTGGATTGGGACAGCGTGCCTTATTGCAGAGTCGACTCAGCTGAATTATCTAAATACCGGTTAGCTAGTGGAGACATCGTATTTGCACGGACAGGAGCCACAACCGGTAAGAGTTTTTTCGTGAGTGAACCACCAGAAGCCGTTTTCGCTTCCTACCTTATCCGCTTAAGGCTGTCCGAAAAAAAACTACTTCCAAAATTTGTTTCCCTGTTTTTTCAAACCGCAGGTTACTGGCAGGCTGTCAAAGAGGGATCATCAGGAAGTGCGCAGGGTGGATTCAATGCAACAAAACTTGGCGCGCTATCAATCCCCGTCCCTCCACTTTCCGAACAGCAGCGAATCGTTGGTATGCTTGACAAAGCGTTTGCGGGTATCGCCACCGCTAAAGCCAACGCTGAAAAGAACCTCCAAAATGCCACAGCCCTCTTTGAAAGCCACCTCCAATCCATCTTCGCCCAGCGCGGCAAGGGATGGGTAGATCGCACGCTTGATCAAGTGTGCATCGTCGAACGAGGCAGCTCGCCACGACCAATCAAAAACTATTTCACGACTAAACCCGATGGAGTGAATTGGATCAAAATCGGTGACACCGAAGAAGGCGGCAAGTATGTCTATTCCACAGCTCAAAAAATAACCCCCGAGGGTGCTAAGCAGTCGCGATTCGTCAAAGAGGGAGACTTCATCCTGACCAATTCCATGTCATTTGGTCGGCCCTACATCATGAAAACAAATGGTTGCATTCATGACGGGTGGTTTGTGTTGAGACTCAATACCTCGATCGATACGGATTATTTTTACTACCTGCTTTCGTCGCGTTTCGTTCAATCTCAATTTGCTCAGTTAGCAAGTGGATCAGTTGTCAAGAATATCAGCGGCGACCTTACGAAGAAAGCCGTTCTACCAATCCCGCCACTAGCTCATCAGCACGTTATCGTTAAAAAATTATTGGAGATTTCTACCGAAACCCAACGCCTTGAATCCATCTATCAACAAAAACTCGCCGCGCTTGAAGAGTTAAAAAAATCGTTGCTGCATCAAGCCTTCACCGGTGAATTAACAAAGGTTGCCGCATGAACGAAGCCGAAACCAGAGCAGAGTTAATCGACCCAAAGCTTAAGTCCAGCGGTTGGGGTGTGCTTGAAGATACAAAAATCCTGCGGGAATATAAAATCACTGATGGGAAAATTCAGGCGGGCGTGGGGCGAGCAAAACCGCTGATTGCTGATTATGTGCTCGTTTATCACGGACGAAAGCTTGCTGTCATTGAAGCGAAAAGCGATGAGCTTGAAGTGGGTGAAGGTGTCGCACAAGCCAAGAATTACGCTGAAAAGCTGTGTTTAGGCACCGCCTTTTCCAGTACCGGAAAAGAAATTTATCAAATCTGTATGAAGACTGGCAAAGAAGGATTAGTCTCAGCTTTCCCATCGCCGGATGAGCTTTGGAAGAAAACCTTTGCTGCTCAAAACCAATGGCGCGATAAATTTAGTCAGGTGCCGTTTGAAGATGTGGGCGGTAGCAAGAGTGCACGTTATTATCAGGAAATCGCGGTCAACAATACCATGAATGCCATCGCTGAAAATAAACCGCGTATTTTGCTCACGATGGCGACAGGTACGGGGAAAACCTTCATCGCGTTTCAGATTGCATGGAAACTTTATCAGACCCGATGGAATTTGCGGCGCGATGGATCGCGCCGACCTCGGATTTTGTTTCTTGCGGATAGAAATATTCTTGCGGATCAGGCGTTTAATGCTTTTTCGGCGTTCCCTGAAGATGCCTTGGCCCGGATCAAGCCTGATGACATCCGCAAACATGGCCGCGTTCCAACAAATGGAAGTATTTTTTTCACCATCTTTCAGACCTTTATGAGCGGCCCGGTAAAGGATGGAAAGCCCAGTCCGTATTTTGGCGAGTATCCGCCAGACTTCTTCGACTTTATTATCATCGATGAATGTCACCGGGGCGGTGCGAATGACGAGAGTAACTGGCGTGACATTATGAATTACTTCGCCCCCGCTGTTCAACTTGGGCTGACCGCAACCCCCAAACGCCGCGACAACGCAGATACTTATCGTTATTTTGGGGAGCCGGTTTATATCTACTCACTCAGGGAGGGTATCAACGACGGCTTCTTGACTCCATTTAAGATCAAGCGTATCAAGACTACCTTGGATGATTATATCTACACGTCAGATGATCAGATCGTCGAAGGTGAGATAGAAGAAGGTAAACTTTATACAGAACCTGACTTTAATAAAATCATCGAGATTAAAGAACGCGAAGCCAAGCGGGTGCGGGTTTTTCTATCTGAAATTGATCAATCTGAAAAGGCCATTGTTTTCTGCGCTACTCAAAACCATGCCGCAGCAGTGCGGGATTTGGTCAATCAATATAAAAAAAGTAACGAACCGAATTACTGCGTTCGCGTCACCGCAAATGATGGCGCTTTGGGAGATCAGTATTTGCGTGATTTTCAGGATAATGAAAAGACCATCCCGACTATTCTGACTACTTCGCAGAAGCTCTCAACCGGTGTGGATGCTCGCAACATCCGTAACATTATTCTGATGCGCCCGGTCAATTCTATGATTGAGTTTAAACAGATTATTGGCCGCGGTACCCGTTTGTTTGAAGGTAAAGAGTATTTTACTCTCTATGATTTTGTCGATGCGTATCATCATTTTGCTGATCCCGAATGGGATGGCGAACCTGTGAAAGAAGACCCATGTCCTAAGTGCGGGCAGGAACCGTGTGTATGTGTAATACAGCCTCCCCGACTTTGCTCTAACTGTGGCAAAAGACCTTGTGAATGTGAAAAACCGCCACCTGAATTTTGCCCCAAGTGTGGTAAGGCGCCCTGTGAGTGCCCAAGAAAGGTGAAAATTAAACTTCGTGATGGCAAAGAGCGCGAGATTCAACACATGGTTGCGACTTCTTTCTGGAGTGCAGACGGAAAACCTATTTCTGCGGAAGAATTTTTACAAAGCTTGTTTGGTGCTTTACCCGAATTTTTTAAGAGTGAAGCTGAGCTACGGAAAATTTGGTCGAATCCTGTTACCCGCAAAGCGATGCTTGAAAAACTGTATGAAGCCGGATATGGGACAGACGTCCTGGGTTCATTGCAAAAGTTAATCAACGCTGAAAAAAGCGATCTGTTTGACGTTCTTGAATATGTTTCGTTTGCTATTCAGCCGATCACCAGAGAGAAGCGAGTCGCGCAGGCGCAAGAGAGAATCTTTAAAGGGCTGGATCATAAGTCAAAAGAGTTTTTGGAGTTTGTGCTTTCTAAATATATTGAAACTGGCGTTGAAGAACTGGATCAGGAAAAACTGCCCGACTTGCTTAATCTGAAGTATCGCAGTATTTCTGACGCGGAAAGTGTTTTGGGTAGTGTTGACCGAATCCGTACAACCTTTTTTGATTTTCAGAAACATTTATACGCCAACGAAAACGCCATTGTAAATGTATGAATAATTTCCTCTTCTACGTCTTGGTCAGATTTAATTTGAACCCGATACGTTTAGAACCGATATCAAAACATAAACGCCTTGAAGATATGAACGGTTACAATTAAAGGTAACTGAATAGCGGTTTAGCCAGAATATGCCTGAAATAAAAGAAGTCGTGGAAAAGGTACAATTAACACCCTCACAAACTGAAGGGTTTCGGGATCTTATGGAAGGCCGGGAGAACCTTTTTCTGACCGGCGGTCCCGGCACGGGCAAGAGTTTTTTGATTCGGGAGTTTTTAGATCAATCTCGAGAGAAAGTGCCAGTCGTCGCCAGTACGGGCGCGGCAGCGATCCTGATCGGCGGG
>JGI1358J11329_10001208_pt1 | contig 21649 bp, 16 predicted proteins | sample Subgroupgradi54m_FD_11329 | JGI IMG/M metagenome (IMG submission 11329)
ACGTTGCGTTGATAATCCATGCGCATGGGGCCCAAAATTCCGATGACGGTTTGGCCGAGCGAGACAAACACCGCTCCGCATCCCGGTCCAAAATCGCATTCGCTGCCCACCATGATCTTTGGTTCAACAAGCGATCTGCGACGAAGCCCGTCCATGGTTTCATCCAAACGATCTAATGCGTCGGTCAGAGACACAACGCGCTCCCAATCATGAAATTCCGGTTGAGAAAACAGTTGAGACAATCCGGTCAAAAATGCTTGGGCATCCATGGAACCAATCACCGCCGCTCCGCCGGAAAGTTCTGCCAAAGCCTTGGCTAAATCTCGCAAGGCATGATCGTCTTCTGATGGACCCGCCGCTTTGCGCAATGCTCGCTCTTCGCGTATCGGCACGGATTTTGGTTCGACGAACAGCTTGATGTAGGCGCGAAATCCTTTTTCTGTCGGGATCCGTCCACCCGAGGTGTGCGGTTGCATCAGATATCCTTCGGCCTCAAGCTCCGCAAACCAATTCCGAATCGTCGCCGGACTCACATCAAGCCCGTATTTATCGACGAGCGATTGTGACCCCACAGATTCCGCCGTGGCCACATATTCGTCGACCACGATGCGCAAAAGATTAGCCAAACGATTCTCCATAAGTAAAAACAGCTTAAACCATCTTCTAGCACTCGTCAAGAGCGAGTGCTAACTACAAAACCCACCTTTTTAGGGTGGGTTTTTTTGACTCCAGAAAAGTGATCGATAGATAGTCCCCTGTTCTAAAACCTAAAGCGCTCACGTATTTCACGAATCATATATGAATTCATGAACCGTTTAAACGCCGCCCCCGTAAAATGTGCTTACGCACATCACGGGGATCGACCTTGGGTTTCGTTGGTCCGATGTAAAACATCGGAATAATGACTCCCTAGAAAGGAGGTGATCCATCCGCAGCTTCCGCTACGGATGCCTTGTTACGACTTAGTCCCTATTATCGGCTCTACCTTCGTCCCCTCATCGGAGCCTTCGGGTATTTCCGACTCTCTTGACTTGACGGGCGGTGAGTACAAGACCCGAGAACGTATTCAACGCGCCGTGGCTGATACGCGTTTACTAGCGAATCCGGCTTCATGGGGGCGAATTGCAGCCCCCAATCCGAACTGGGGCCGGTTTTGGTGGGATTAGCTCCGCCTTGCGGCTTGGCAACCCATTGTTCCGGCCATTGTAGCACGTGTGTGGCCCTGGATGTAAGAGCCATGCTGATTTGACGTCGTCCCTGCCTTCCTCCCCGTTATCCGAGGCGGTCTCCCGTGAAAAGCAACACGGGACAGGGGTTGCGCTCGTTACCCGACTTAACGGTACATCTCCATTAGTTATCCCTTAATAGACTATTCCTTCACCCTGATCTCATTCAGGGGCTGGCGTATTAGCAAAGTCATAAATTTGCTCTTTCGAGCCGAAACTTCACTTCAGGCATTGAAGCCTAAGTCGTTACAGGGTCAAGATATCTTATATTGCAAACTTTTGTGCACGTGAGCTTTTATGATTGAGAAAAAGCGTTCACGCGACTCGGCACGGATGAGTAATTTTCCATTGCTTCGCACATGCGTCGCAATGTCATATTGCTCTTTGAGTTGATTTTGAATACGTTGCATCGATTCTTCAGAAAAACTTTCTGTTGAAAGAGTGCAGCGTTCATCGCTCCAACAGCCATCATCCATATACCAGACCGCGAGACTCATGGGTGAGAGTTGTAGGAATGCAGGAATTCGCTTTGTGGCGTCTTCCGCATAAAACAACGCTCTCCATGGTCGGAAGTATTGACGCAACCAGAATCGGTATGCGCGATACGTCCTTCCTGTTCGCTTGTCTGCCCTATGAACTAATGCCGGTGGACTGGAGTAGGCCAAGGATTGTAATTCTTGATATTTCCAGAACAGATATTCTTTCTGTTCAACGGAATGTTCAATCTGAATTTTTCCTTGGCGATAGATATAACCATCACCCAAGATGGATCCGATGAGGATATCTTGTTGACGTTTCGTTAACTCCAAAACCATTTTTTTCCGTACCGTAAGTCTGCTCGGTAGATATCCGACTTCCCTCGGAGTTACGTAAGGCATGACTTGAATGTATCATTTCTGATGATTCAGACAACCTCTGATAACACGCTTCTCCGATATGAGCCAGATTTTGCACTCCAGATTACTCCAGAGGGTCGCGAGATGTTCACGACACGAGCTGACGGCAACCATGCAGCACCTGTGTAGCACCCTCGAAGGCGGCCTCCGTTTCCGGTGGCTTGCAGCTACATTTCAAACCCAGGTAAGGTTCCTCGCTTACCATCGAATTAAACCACATGCTCCTCCGCTTGTGCGGGTCCCCGTCTATTCCTTTGAGTTTTAGTCTTGCGACCGTACTTCCCAGGCGGGATGCTTAATGCGTTAGCTATTTTAAACGACACCGGGAGGGTCGATACTCCCGATATCTAGCATCCATCGTTTAGGGCGTGGACTACTGAGGTATCTAATCTCATTCGCTCCCCACGCTTTCGTCCCTGAGTGTCAGAAGTGTTCCAGCAAGCTGCCTTCGCATTTGGTGTTCTTACCGATATGAACGCATTTTACTACTACACCGGTAATTCCGCTTGCCTCTCCCACTCTCTAGCCTGGCCGTATCACCGGCGGTTCTCCGGTTGAGCCGGAGGATTTAACCGATGACGCACCTGGCCACCTGCGGACCCTTTACGCCCAATAAATCCGGACAATGTTTGAGGTCTCTGTATTACCGCTGCTGCTGGCACAGAGTTAGCAACCTCTTATTCTCCGAGTACCGTCATGATTCTTCCTCGGCAAAAGTGGTTTACGACCCGAAGGCCTTCATCCCACACGCGGCGTCGCTCCCTCAGGCTTTCGCCCATTGGGGAATATTCTCGACTGCAGCCACCCGTAGGTGTCTGGACAGTGTCTCAGTTCCAGTGAGGGGGATCATGCTCTCACATCCCCTACCCGTCATAGCCTTGGTGAGCCATTACCTCACCAACTAGCTGATAGGCCATAGGCCCCTCTCGAAGCGCCTTGCGGCTTTACTCCGATGGCGCATGTGCGCATCGGAGTCCATCGTGGAATTAGCTCACCTTTCGGCGAGTTGTGCCCGACTTCGAGGCAGGTTACCAATGTGTTACGCACCCGTTTGCCACTCCCCCGTAAAAGCGCTTGCGCGCTCTACGGGGTCGTTCGACTTGCATGCCTTAGACACGCCGCCAACATTCGTCCTGAGCCAGGATCAAACTCTCAAAAAGAACCCACGAAGCTCCTGGCGGAGACTTCGGGATCAAAGATGAATCAAAGGCCATAGGCCCCTGATCCATTTGAACAGGTTATTTACCTAATCGATCACTCTTCTGTTGTCAAAATACTTGTCTTGCGACGTGCGGGCAGTTTAATGGAAGTCGGCAGGGGTGTCAAGAGCCGGTTTGGTCGGCAAATTCTCTCATCAAAATCGCTAATTTTGCCCAGTTTTCCGGGCTTAAATCTTCTGCACGAATCTTAGGCGAGTAGTGAGTAGTGAGTAGTGAGTAACTTGGGGATTGAGAAGAAATTCCAAGATTAGAAAACAAAAATTTCCGCGGATGCGCAAAACCTTTTTTCGCCACCTCCATAATTTTTTCCGGATCCATCCCCCATTTTTTGTGACGTTCGGCGACGGTCATCGGAATGATTTCCAAAATCGCTGATTCCACTTTTGGCGGAGGATAAAAAGCACCGGCAGGAACGCGTTTGATAATGCGTGCGGATGACGATGCGAGAGCGATCATCAAAGATAACAATGACGTTTTATTCCTCTCCTTACGAAGGAGAGGCAAGGTGAGGTTCCGTGCGACCGATATGGCTCGTTCCGCCACCTCTCTTTGCACGAGTACGACAATTTTCGTCGGCGGGTTTTTCGTCCATAGTGCTTTTCGCAACGCGAGTGACGTGATGCTGTATGGAAGATTGGAAATAAATTTCCATGGATGATCACCCATCAATTCATACCAATCAAGCTTCGCGGCATCACCGTGGATGACCGAAACCCCCTCAATCCCCCTTGTCAGGGGGACGTCTGACGCCCTCCCTGATAAGGGAGGGTTGGGGTGGGTTTCGGTGTTCAGATATTCCGCTAACCTCCGGTCCTGCTCTATAGCCATCACTTTTACTCCTTGATTCAAAAGCGCACTCGTCAACACTCCCAATCCTGGCCCGACCTCAAGCACGCGATCTCCCGCGTGAATATCTGCGGCTTCGACAATCGTCGCCAAAACATTTTTATCAACCAAAAAATGCTGACCAAGCTTCTTGTTCGCTCGGCCACCGATCTCCAATAAAATTTTTTTTATTTCAGAGGGAGTCATTCTTTATTTAATTCCGCCGCAATATCTCGATCTTTCGCCTTCCATCGCAAATACCCTTCCACAAATTGATCCAGCTCCCCATTCAAAGCGGCGTCCGGATCCGATGTTTCCACGTCCGTGCGATGGTCCTTGACCATCTTGTATGGATGAAGCACATACGATCGAATTTGATTGCCCCATTCCGCGCTCTGATATTCGCCGCGCAACTGCTGTTTTTCTTTTTGTAACTCTTCTTCTTTTAATTTTAAAAGTTTTGACTTCAAAATCTTCATTGCCGTCTCCTTATTCTGCGTTTGCGAGCGTTCGTTCTGACAGGACACGGTGATCTTCGTCGGCAAGTGGACGATGCGTACGGCAGAATACGTCGTGTTGACCGATTGCCCGCCCTTGCCGCCACTCATGAACGTATCAATGCGCAAATCTTTTGCATCAATCTCAATATTTATTTCCTCATCAATCTCCGGCACCACCTCAACCAAAGCAAACGATGTCTGACGAAGCGCATCCGCATTAAACGGAGATTGACGGACAAGTCGATGCACTCCATGTTCACTCTTGAGATGACCATAGGCGTATCGTCCAGTGACGAAGAAGGTCGCTGACTTGATCCCGGCCTCTCCCCCGCGCGATTCATCCACCAAACGTACATTCCAATCTTTCTTCTCTGCGTAACGGATCAACATGCGCAACAACATCTCCGCCCAATCTTGCGCGTCCGTCCCACCCGCGCCCGCATGCACGGACACGATGGCATTTTTTGCATCATACGCGCCGGAGAACAAGAGCTTAAATTCCATCTCAAAATATTTTTTTTCCAGTTGGATCAATTGTGTGTCGATATCTCTCGCATCCAGCCCTTTTAAATCTTCACGCGCAAGCTCAACAAGATCGTGCAATTCTTGCGCATCATCGCGCAATCCGCTCCATCCTTCATATTCTTTTTGAAGCTCTGCGAGTTTCTGCGACTCACCGCGCGCCCGCTCCGTGTCCGACCAAAAATCCGGTTTTGATGCCTCCACCTCCAGCGCGGCGATTTCTTTTTTCACCGTTTCCAATGCCAAAATCTTCCAAGCCTCATCAATCTTGGATCGAAGTTGCGTGATGCGAGCGGTTAATTCGTCGAACATATACGTGAACCATCCTAGAATATTTTCGCCTTTTTGGCGAGACTTGACGAGAATCCATTTTATTGCTACATTGGCCGGTCAAAAGATGTATCCGGATGCTCATTGAGGATCACCTGCATGAGGAGGAACGGATGACCAAATTCGAACGGCAAATGGAAGGCATCATCAAGCAGGCCGTCGCAGGAATCATGGTCGTATACCACAAGGCGCTCAAGAAGGAGCTGACGCGCCAGGAGAAGACCGACCTGGCAGGCGAAGCCATTAGTGCCCTGAGCGAGACTCTTGTGCTCCCACCGGACATGGAACAGCGGCTGCTCGAACGAATGCAAGCGTCGCAGACCACGCCATCGGCGCCGACCAAGCCCTCCAAGGAGCGCAAGGCTCCGAAGCTCAAGCGCACGTGGCCTCGTCCGAACTTTTCCCCGAAGCAGCGTGTGCGCGACCGTGCCACGCTCGAACTGTGGCTCGCCGGACCCCAGGGAACGAACCGCATCCTGGCCGAGAACGAGGCGGGACGGATCATGGGGATCAAACCTCGAGGGGGATGGCGGGAGAAACTGGATCCACTGTACGCGGACATCAACAAGGACGAGTGGAAGCTCCGTATCCTTCTGGCCCAGCGCGACCCGAACGTGTTCCGCGCGCTGCTCTACAAGTTCGCGAGGGTGGCGAAGCTCAAGCCGAACGAGCTTCTCGATCGCTTCAAGAAGAACAGGATCTGGAAAGAAGCGACCTGGGCGGCAGCCAATCCGCCGACCCCGAAGAAGCCGTAACCGTTCTTTCCCGTACGATGATCGACTCACAAGGTCGGTCTTTTTTATTTGACGTCTTTCAACAAAAAAATTATTGTATCAATACCTTCGGCCACGAAAGAGAGGTGTTCCATGCAACGATGTCGATTGAGAATCCCCCGGATGGGTCGTCACGGACACGGGTCTTCCTGGCCCTACCTGCTGCCCGGTCCGACGACGGATCGATGGGATCGTGCCAGCTTCATCCTCTTCCTCGCAGTCCACGGGAGCGTCCAGGATCGCCTCATCGCCGAGGCGCGGGCACTCGAGGTGCTGGGTATCCACACGCCCCAGACTCGTGCACGAGCCCTCTCGCAACTCCGACGTCACATGGGTGATCGAGCCTGGCGAGTCCGCCTGCTCCTTAGCCAGCCGGATGCAGAGTCAGCCGAGGCAGTTCTCCGTAGGTTGGCTGGCACGCAACGGCCTGCGACGGTCCTCGCCCAGTTCACCACTCATCTCGCCTGGCGCCACACGGAATCCGTTCCCGTCCGGATCCGTGGAAAGCCCGTACGGATCCACATCGACCGCCATTTCCTGGCCGCCTGATTCCCCACTCCCTCCGCGCTCCTTCTCCGCTTCGTCCGCCTCAACCACGGACGTATTTTTTTTATCCTCCCTAACTCGTTGACTTCTGGATTCAATTTCGATACGATCCTCTCACTTCATAGATATTAAAAAATCCATCTTGGACGGCTAGCTCAGTTGGTTAGAGCGTCCCGATGGACATCGGGGAGGTCAGAGGTTCGACTCATTTAAAATTTAGCTTGGACGGCTAGCTCAGTTGGTTAGAGCGTCACATTGACATTGTGAAGGTCAGAGGTTCGACTCCTCTGCCGTCCACCACGTAAAAATCCCGCGAAAGCAGGGATTTTTACGTGCCACGTGCCCCGATGTCCATCGGGGTTTACGGGGCTCCCCTCAGTTTTGCTTTCGTGGGATTCACGACACGTAGAAGCGCAGCGCCTTTACGTGTCACGTGGCACAGCCAGAGAATCCCTTGATAGACGGATGAGCTATACAATGCCATGCTATCAATCTCCTATGACCGTCACCTTTTTAAAGAGCGTCACGGAGCTCGAAGAACTTCCCAAAAACGATAAGCCACATATTGCGATGGTCGGTCGTTCAAATGTTGGAAAATCATCACTTCTGAATAACCTGACCCATCAAAAAAACCTGGCACGTGTGAGTTCAACGCCCGGCCGGACACAAACCATAAATCTTTTTGAGGTTGATCATCAGTTCCTTCTCGTTGATCTGCCCGGGTATGGTTTTGCAAAAACTTCCAAAGAAAAACGCCAAGGTTTTTCTGACATGATTCACGATTATCTTTGGCAAACACAACAACTTAAACTCGTCCTCTTGATTATCGACGCCCGTGTCGGCCCTACCGATCTTGATAAGGACATGCTCGCCTATCTTGAATCCGGTCGTATCCCCGTCGCGCTCATCGTGAACAAAATAGACAAGCTTCCTTATTCAGAGTCCGTCCAACTCCTACGTGCCCTCGAAGCAAACTACTCCACCATTCCTGTCATCCCCCACTCGAATGTCACAGGAAAAGGACGCGGAGAGATATTAGAAGCGATCGAACAATCCATACACTCCCCGGTGTAAATAAAAAAACCTCGAATCCATGATAGGAACCGAGGCCAAGACAAGGAGCGACTACGCCGCTTCGAGGAATTCGGTCACGATGCCGTCGAGAACCGCTCGATCGTCCAGCTTTTCCAGAAACCGTTCGTGAGCAGCCTCGACCGCGCGCCGGTTCTCTCCCGAGGAATCACCGGAGAAGAACACCACTTGGATGACGGTCCCTCTTGAGCGGAGCCGCTCGCGTACGGCCTGCAGGAGCTCCATTCCGTTCATCACCGGCATGTTGTAGTCGAGGACCGCCAGCATCCGATCCCCCGGTTCCAACGGAGCAGACTCCACCACCTCCAGCGCGTCGGTTGGATGCACGGCCTGGAACAGGGTCGCGCCAGCTTCCCGCACCTTCGTGCCATACTGCCGCTCGAACACCCGCTTCATCCCATCTCCGTCATCCATGTGAAGGACGTATTTTTTCATCTCGTTTTTTCTCCTTTTCCGTTTTCAGTGGTTGATGACCCTAACACGGTTTGCGACGGTCGTCAAGCAGAGGCCTCTGCATCCACCACATTGGCGACACTCAACACCTCATCAACGCTCGTAAGCCCGTCCGCGGCTTTTAAAATTCCATCTTGCGCCATGGTCAGCATTCCTTCTTTCACGGCCAACTCTTGAATCTGGTATTCGGAAACTTCCGTTGATAAAATAATTTTTTCGATTTCTTTGTTCATGGTAAAAATCTCATAGATACCGAGACGTCCTTTGTAACCAAAGTGCCCGCAGGTGTCGCAGCCTTTTCCCGGACCCATGAACTTGATGGTATTGATGTCCGGCGCTTTTTCTGCGGCGGTTTTTGGAATTGAATTCAAAACTTTTTTTACCTGCTCCAAAACATCCGGCGCCAAGGTCATTGGCTCTTTGCAATCCTTACACAAACGACGCACCAGACGCTGAGCGATCACGGCATTTAAAGCAGGTGTCAACAAAAACGGTTTCACCCCCATGGACATAAAACGTGGGATAGCGCCTGATGCGCTATTGGTGTGAATGGTCGAGAGCACTAGGTGACCGGTTAACGCCGCTTGAATGGCAATGTCCGCCGTTTCCAGATCACGGATTTCCCCTACCATCACCACGTCCGGGTCCTGACGCAAAATGGAACGTAAGCCCTGCGCAAAATCGTAGTGCTTGGAATGCTCAATCTGGCTTTGGTTGATCCCCTCCAATTTATATTCGATCGGATCTTCGAGCGTGATAATTTTGACGTCCGGTTGATTTAATTTTTTCAAGATCGCGTACAACGTAGTGGTTTTTCCGGAACCCGTCGGACCGGTCGTGATGATCATGCCGTTTGGTCGCGCAATTTCCCGTTTCAAACGTTCGAGCGCCATCCCGCGAATCCCTAAACTATCAAATTCAAGGGCGATCGCGGTTGGACGCAAAATACGCATGACCACTGACTCGCCAAACGCCGTGGGCAAAAAACTGACGCGAATATCAATTTTTTCTTTGCCCAAATAAATGGTAATGCGCCCGTCCTGCGGTACGTCTTCAATATTGATTTTGACGCCGGCCAACAATTTAAATCGACCGATGATCTGCTTCCACAAATCTTTTGGCAACTTGGCTGCATCGCGCAAAATGCCGTCCAACCGAAAACGCACCTTCACGTCCTCCTCCTCCGCTTCCACGTGCACATCGGATGCGCCTGACTTAAGAGCCGCACCCAAAACCAACGTCGTCACATCCGTGACACTAACTTTTGTGATGCGATCTTGGAGGTCGGCCGGGCTCGCAATCTCCTTTTGATATTTGAGTAAATCTTCCTCTTTGATGCGATAGCCGTAGATCACCTCTTTGATCTCGGGCAAAATATCGTACATTTTTTCCGCATGCACAAAACTGTCTTCTGACACATAATACAAAACAACGTGCGCGTGCTGCTCATCAGCGATTTTTTTAATCAACGCATCGACCTCGGGTCCGGGCGCGTGGGTCGCCACTCGAATCTCATCACCGCTTTGCAAAAACGCCACGGTTTTTAATTTCCGAGCCATCTCTCGCGGAATCAAAGCTAAAGCCTCCGGCACGATCGGAAATTGNCGCAAGGTGATGTGAGGCAAACCNAGNCTCTGTGCTTTTGCTTCCGCGAGTTTTTCCTCCTCACGCAAACGAATATCCTCCATNTTTTCGCTCAACTTNCCCNTCACAGCNGNTGATNTTGGCTTCNGAAGCTTTGGCAGAAGTTGCGCCCTTGCCTTTTTTGTCTTTTAATAAATCCTCAATCGATGGGGCTTTGGGCATACTTGAGACAGCGTATAGTGGGTAGCGTTTAGCGTAAAGATTGAGGGAACCGACAACAACCTATTACAACTTTGATGGGTGAAGGTTGGTGATCCAATGGAGCCAACGATGGAGCTTGGCCATGACACGGCCTTCGCCGACGCGGCGATAGAGCTGGCTCCAGGTGGCATAGTAAAAAGCGATGGTAAACATACCGGCGCCGAGCATGATGAACAATAACATGAGGGTGGTCACCAAATAACTTAACCAGTAAAGCGTGGGGTAGTGCAAGAGGCTCGCGGTGAATAAAATGACCCACAGCGGGATGCTCATGAGCAAAAAGAGGAGGCTCGCCACAAACAGAATCACGACGCCCACGACAAACAACACGGCCGCCAGCTCTAAAATGATCAACCATGATTTTTTCCAAAGATGAAAGGCTTGAGACAGCGCCTCGTGCAAGGAGGCATCATTTAACACCATGGCTTGCAGCGCAAAGATATGAACCGTGGTAAGAGCGATCGTGGCCACTAAAAACAACAAAAAGAAAAAGAAGTAGGTCACCACGTTCGGCACGGTCGGATGTTGATAGGACCAGATCACCGGAATGAGTACCAGGAAGCGACAGACCCACAAGAGTCCGAGCGTTACCACATTCAGACCTGCCACGTGCCAAGCTTTTTTTGCTCCAACCGCGAGCGCGCCGCGAAACGAATTGGCACGTCCACGCAACCGTCCACCAAGACCGGCAACAAGCGCGCCTTGCGCGATCACTGAACACAAAAGAATCGCGGCGATGATGAGAAGCGCAAATAAAAACTGTTCCTCGCCGGCGAGACTCACAAAAAAACCGTTCAGAGAAGAAAAATCCAACACCGGCAAAGCCTTCACAATGCTCCCGAGCGAAGCGGAAGAGAGTAAACTATAACTTTGATCGGCCATGCCTTTGGTGAAAAAAAGAATGGCGTCATAAATGCCGCCGGTCTGTAAAATGCCGGCGAACAAAGCAAACAACCACCATTGCCGTTCATGCCAAGCCGCATGCCAGGCATCACGCACCACTTCACGATACAAAGGACCATGATGAAACATTTTTTTACGGATCATATTGGTAAAATAATAGCATAAATAAAAAAAAGCCGCACCCCGATGGAGCCGAGAGGCGGCTTGGATCGAGATGCGGTAGTAGATCAGGCGGCGCGGACGGCGTTCACGACGTCGCGTGCCTCACCGAGTGTGAGGCGGAAGACAAGCGTCTTGTGCATCTTCCAGAGTGAGGTCGAGGCGATCATCCAGACGCGGCTACCGATGTGCGGGCAGGTCTTGCGGAGGAGCGTCTTCCTTCCGGAGCCGGTCATCTGGCCCCACTTCTTATCCAGCGCGACCATCTCGTTCAGCGTGGCCTTCACACCGAAGATGTCCATGAGCTGGCGATGCTCTTCATCCTGCTTCTCGAATGCGTCCCGGATCTCTTCCAAGATACTCTCTCTATCTGTCATGGATTTCCTCCTTGCGGTTTTCACCGCTATGAGATGTGCTTGCGCTTGATGCGCGCGATCAGGTAGATCATGCCCATGGTCGAGGGGACTGCACGACCGAGGTAGATCCATGCGAATGGATCGTGCTTGACCAAGGCCGGATAGGTCGCGGAGAGGCTGGCGAGAAGCATTGATGCCCAGAAGAAGAGTGGCTCCGTACTGCGCTCCGCCTTCCACAGGCGCTTGACCGTGGCGGCGTAGGCGATGAGGGCAATGCCCTGCACGAGAGCGTAAGAGACGAGCGGCTGCTTGGTCAGAAACCAGAACAGAACGACCGCTCCCCCGCTCGCCAGGCAGATCTTCTGAACACGATCGAAGGCGACGTGGAGCGTGTGATACCGGATGTTCGTTGCAACGACCCCGATCAGGATCATTGCCACGTTCACCACGCCCATCGTCACCCCGATGTTCCCTGTCCATGACCTTCTCGGACTCTCCAAATACATCCAGCAGGAAAGTCCCATCATGGTCATCATCAAGATCCATGTGGCGGGAACGGGACTCGTCTCCTTCTTCCACGCGCGGCGAACATAGTCCACCGCGGCAACGACCATCAGGATGATGGTCATCACAACAGCGGCTTCGTACATGCACCTTCTCCTTGTTGATTGTGATGGAACAAACGAGATANTNTCTCGTCTCTCAATCCTTATCATTGCTGATCAGGATTAGGAAAAAAGGGAGAGAGCGATGGACCACTCTCTCCGTGAGTCGTTGTTGAAAGGTGCGGAGCTACTTGACGAGCAGATCCTGCGCTCGCCGCCAGGCCGCTTCGAAGATGTCGAGGGTCGCCTTCGTCGTGGGGTTGGGGGGAACCCAGGAGTACGCAATGCGCCCCTGGAAGACCAAGAAGACGCCGTTCGAGATGTCGTGGTCGTCACCTTCGATGCCGACGCCGAGCGTCGTCACGACCGCATGGCTTTGGCTCGTGGTGATGATCCCGCGGGCCATCCCCGTCTCGGAAGAAGCCTGCTTGTCGACGTGCTCCCAACCCTCTGGCGCCAGATCCATCAGCGCCAGCAGGGGCAAGCGCTCCACGCAGAACTGCCGGGCCCGTTCCACACAGGTGTCGGCGAAGCTTTCGATCGGCTCGTCCTTCCCCGGTCGGTGGGACGTCGTGATGAGGCAGCACCGGTTGTTGATGATGCTGCCCCGGTTGGGACCCTTATAGCCCTTACAGGCCGCGAGGATCGCTCCCCCAATCGGTGCCGGATCGACGCTGCTGCTGCTTGAGACCACGCGACCCCCCATGCGGGTGGCGTGGTAGTGGAAGCTCCCAATCTTGAACGTCGGATCCAGCAGGGACCCGATTTCGGCCGGCCCTACCACTTCACCGATCTCCTTTTCGCCACTGTCGTCCTTGGCCATCATGCCGAGCGGGAAGTAGCCGTTGTTCATCACCAGGTTCTGACCATCCCAGCCCAGGTGCTTCCCCTCATTCAGCTTGAGGAGGTCGCCGAGCGTGCCGGTCGGAACGAAGTTCTTGACGGCGAAGTAGTCCCCCGGGGCGAACAGCAGGAGCACAGCGCGCTGCTTCCCGTCGGTCCCGATCCAGAGGATCGTGGCGTGTTTCGGCATTCCCTTGTTGGGCACCTCCCTCTCGTCGTTGTCATGGGCGACGAACTCCCATCCGCTGTTCACGCCGCCGGGGACGCGCCACACGACCAGCGCGTGGTCGGCGAACTTGTCGTCAGTCCCACCCATCGCGCACAGGAACGGCAGGCCGCGGCGCTTTCCCTCGAGCATGTCGGCGAGGGTCATGACATCATCGGCGAAGGACGCCTCGAAGATGCGACCATCCTCGGCCAGAGGTTGGCGTCCCGAATCCGGATGCAACCTCAGCTCGGACAGCGGCGTTCCCTGCAGGATGTGGATCTCGTCCGCCCTGTCCTTGACCATGAGCCCCGGGACCAACCGCTTGTCATCCAAAATCGTATACAGTTTCATTGGTTTAGCTCCTTCCTTGTTGATTGTGATGAAACAAACGAGACAATTCTCTCGTCTCTCAATCCTTATCATTGCTGATCAGGATTAGGAAAAAAGGGAGAGAGCGATGGACCACTCTCTCCGTGAGTCGTTGTTGAAAGGTACGGTTCGTTACTTCGAGAACCGCGGCTTGATCCAGAGCAGAACCATCATCATGGTCTCGATCGTTGTGAAGGCGATGACCTGCGCGGAGTCCATGAAGGTCCACTGCGGAATGGCGACGATCGCGATGACGCACGAGACCCACATGATCGTCCACGCCATCCGATCCTCTTTGCCCGGGTCCTTATACGCGGACTCGAATGTGGGAAGGGAGCCGATGATGACCGTCACATTGCTCGTCAGCATCGCGAGCACGGGACTCTTGAACGTGAATCCGAGCACGATGCCGAGAAACGCACCGCCGAGACAGAACTTGTCGAGCTTCGTCCAGCCGGACTTGCCGAACTTCATGACGAGCGCGGTGACGATCCATGATCCGCCAACCGCACCCACGATCTGGCCGTTCACGGTGTGCTTCATGAGCATCGCCGCGAACGTGATCGTATCGAGGGACGCCCAGATGAGCCACGAGGCCTTGGACGGCTCGATCTTGTCCGGATGTCCGGACGGCAGGTGACGCGTCTTCCAGATGGCGCGAACGTACGGGAAGAAGGCGATGACAAACAGGATGCCGGACACGATCGAAAGGATCTCTTTGACGGCCATGGCCGACCTCCTTGTTTTGTTTTTCGGAGTTCGTCTGCTTGACCATCTCCTTGTTCAACCTTCAATCAAAAGGCTCAACACGGAGATGGTCTGATGTGTAAAAGTACCTGATAAATTTGGCGAGAATGCTCCAAATTATCAAAAGAATTTATCACAAAAATGGGCTTTTGTCAACCCTTGATTTGCTGCCAAAAACACAAAAATCCCCGCTTTTCGGCAGGGATTCTGTTTGATTCCATTGTCAGTTATGTCACTTTCACATCTTCTGCGGGCAACACATTTTTGATATTTGCCGGTGGCAAACCGACGACTTTGGCGAATTCGTCGCGCTCAATCGTCTCGTTTTTGATCAGATATTCTGCCATGCGATCCATGGCCGGTTTATTTTCGCTCACGATGCGTGTTGCTGTTTCCAGAGCTTGTTTGATCAACGCATCCACTTCTTGATCAATAAGTTCGGCTTTTGATTCCGAGTAATCGCGGCTTTGTGTGATCTCACGACCCAAGAAAATCATATCTTCACGCTCACCATACACACGCGGCCCCAACTTTTCCGACATCCCCCACTGCGTCACCATATTTTGGACGAGTTTTGTGGCCTGTTGCATGTCGCTCGAAGCGCCGGTTGTAATGTCACCGAAAAATACTTTTTCCGCCGCGTACCCGCCCAACATCACGGCCAAATCTTCCACGTATTCGGTTCGATTACGCATATGCTTATCCTCCGTCGGCAATTTGATGGTGTAACCGGCAGCTCGCCCGCGACTGATGATGGAAACTTTTTGCACCGGATCCGCATGAGGCAAGAGATGCGCGACGAGCGCGTGTCCGCCTTCGTGATATGCCGTAATCTTTCGCTCCTCCTCATTCATCATGTGACTCTTCCGTTCAGGACCAAGCATCACCTTTTCAATCGATTCGATAAGATCGGTCATAAAAATTTCCGATTGATTGCGGCGCGCCGCCAAAATCGCCGCCTCGTTCATCAAGTTGGCCAAATCCGCTCCGGAAAATCCCGGCGTTCTTTGTGCCAAACGTTGCAGATCCACATTCTTGGCCAATGGTTTGTTGATCGCATGAATCGTCAAAATTTCCTGGCGATCGCGGATGTCCGGCGGATCAAGAACCACGCGGCGATCAAAACGACCGGGTCGCAAAAGTGCCGGATCAAGCACATCCGGACGATTTGTGGCCGCGATGACGATCACTCCCAAGTTCGGTTCAAATCCATCCATCTCCACCAGAATTTGATTCAACGTCTGTTCACGTTCATCGTGCGAACCGCCAAGACCGGCGCCGCGTTGGCGACCGACCGCATCAATCTCATCGATGAACATGATGCACGGCGCATTCTTTTTTGCTTTGGCGAACAGGTCGCGCACACGTGAGGCGCCGACGCCCACGAACATCTCAACAAACTCCGAACCGCTGATGTGAAAAAACGGAACGTCCGCTTCCCCGGCCACGGCTCGCGCGAGCAACGTCTTGCCTGTTCCGGGCGATCCCATCAACAACACTCCTTTCGGAATCTTCGCTCCCAATTTGGAAAATTTATCCGGACTCTTTAAAAACTCCACCACTTCTTGAAGTTCGCTTTTCGCCTCTTTGACGCCTGCGACATCTTTGAAGGTGATTTTATCTTTGACCCCTTTTGGAGTTTCACGCGCCGTGGATTGGCCGAATGACATGGCCCGGTTATTTTGTCCTTGCACCTGTCGAAAAAAGAAAAACATGAGTCCAAAAATGAGTAAAAACGGGATCACGGTCGGCAAAATCACGCTCGTCCAATACCCCCAACCGGACGGTTCTTTGACTGTGGTCTTGATGCTGCGTGCCTTGTCCGGATCAATACCGTAATTTTTGAACAGTTCGGAAAGCGACTCGCTGGATTCTTTGGCCACCGTTGCTTTACTGTTATCCGCGAGCGTCACTTCCAATTTTTGACCTTGAATGACAATCTCTTTGACTTTGCCCGCCTGCACATTGGAAACAAACGTTCCCATGTCAAGCATCTTTGGCTGTTCCAAATTTACAAAAGACAGCGCCCCGCCTACGAGCAAAATGACCGCGACCACGAGTACGATGTTACGTACGGTCGTATTCATATTCATACACTCGGTGTTTCTTCTTTGGATTCTTCCTTAGCTTTGCGCAAAGACAATCCCAAACGATGATTTTCCGGATCGATATTGATGATGCGGAATTCGAGCTCATCGCCCATGTGCGCGATCTCGTTCACGTCCTTGACCGGCTTTGCGGCAAGTTCGCTGATGTGAGCCAAGCCATGAATATCTTGATCAAGTTCGACAAACAAACCGAAGGGATTGATCTTGAGCACGCGACCTTTTACCCACTGATCAACCTTGTACTTCTCTGCGACACCCTTCCACGGATCATCCACCATTTTTTTCATGGACAGGAAAATTTTTGAGCCCTCGATATTGATCACTTCGGCGCGCACATGATCGCCAACCTTGAGCACATCATGCGGATGATCAATGCGTTGCCAGGCGATCTCGGAAATATGGACAAGTCCTTCCAAGTTTTGATCAAAACGAATGAAGGCGCCGAAGTCCGTCACGGCGGTAACATCCCCTTCCACCCGATCGCCGACTTTGTATTTGGCCAAGACGGATTCTTGTTTGGTTTCCCACACCGCCTTTTCAGACACCACGATTTTTTCCTCTTCTTCGCTCACATCCAAGATCTTTACATCCATGGTGGCGCCAACCAACGTTTTTAATTTTTCATGAATCTTTGCCTTTTCTCCACCGGCCACACGCGGATAGTGGTTTGGTGACAGTTGAGACACGGGAATGAAGGCGGGGACATTTTCCACGCGCGTGATGAGTCCGCCTTTATTGGCATCTAAAATTTTTACGGAGAGCACCGTAGCTTTTGTAAATAATTCTTTGATCTTGTCCCAAGAACGCTTGCGACCAGCCCCCTTTAAAGAGAGTTCCAGTTCTCCAAATTCATTATCGAGTTCGACAACCGTGGCTTCCACCTCGTCTCCGACTCGCAGATCAATATTTTTATCCAATTCCGGCCCACGAATGAGTCCAATGGCAAGCCCTCCAATATCGCATCGCACCTCATTCCGCCCGACCGCAATCACCGTTCCATGCACCACATCCCCCACTTTGGGAAAAGCAACCTGCGTATCATCCGTAAAAAGCGCTGACATGTTTCCTCCAACCCGCTCCTTAACCGCATCGTTCATCATAACAGAAACCCCTTATAAACTGCTCGAAAAAAACCTTGGAGCAGCCTCATCGCTGAAGGTAAAAATCCCCAGACCGATGAGCATAATGAGAAGTAGATGGAGGGTACCGAACATTACTCTCTCCGTCAAGAGCCCAAAACCAAACCCCCGCCATTTGGCGGGGGTTATATTTATTTCTGTTACTTTTTGTTGACTCCGAGAACCGCGGTCCACGTTTCCTGACCTTGGCGGTCAACGAGACGAACCGCGTATTCGAAGGAAGATTGGAAGTAAGCGGCACTCGTATAACTGCACGCATCAGACGCACAGCTCGCAACCTTTGATCCATTCACAAAGATGTCCAAGCGATCCATGCCGGCCGGTGACCATCCGCGGGCCACGAGCTGCATTTTGTCGCCATAAGTATATCCATTTGGATGATCATTGGTCACGCTCACGTACGGCCCCGGGTTATTGAGCGGCTCCCAGGAACGTTTGATGGTGATAAAGCGCGGCTCTGACCACATCACCTGACCGATGGCGTCCGTGATACGAGCGTTGACGCTCGCCACGTGACCCTGGCTGTAATCATAGGTCATGACAGTGTAGGTACACTCTTTATTGCCGGTGAGTGTCGTCGGCAAACAGGTGCGACGCACAACTCCATCCACCAACATTTCAATTTTTACGATTCCCTTGGGGGACCAACTGCCCACGCTGTAGTCTGCGGTTTGTCCTTCGGACAGTTCCGCCACTTGAGGCGAGAGCCATGACCATACGCTCATCCCGTTACTTGCCGAAGCGGCAACAACGGATGTGGCCGTACGAACGGTAATGGACTTAGCGTTGCTCCAAGTTTCATGACCGGAAGCGTCGATCGCACGGGCCATGATGGTGAGCGTGGATCCTTGGACATAGGTGGCTGTATCAATCGTCGCATCACAGACCGTTGTATCAACAACTGCTCCAGACGTACAAGCGCTCAAGATGGAACCGTTCAGGTACAGCTCAACACGAGCCAAACCGAGGATATTATTTTGAGATTGACTGTGAACCTTCACGATCCCGCCACGAACAATTTCGGAAGCATTCGGATCAACGGTGATCGAGGAGCGGAAAACCGGACCGGTTGGGGTCACAAAGGTTTGAGCCGGAGCAGAAGCACTGGCGATGCTGACCGCAGAAGTATCACGACGCACGCGCGTGCCGCTGGTCCAGGCATTTTTGCCCTTGGCGTCATACACATTCGCGTTCATAAACACTTCGGTTCCATACGGATAGTCACTGCCAACGAGCGTCACGCTGCACAAGTTGGTGGCTTTGGAACCACTCATCTGACAGGTGCGTGTCACTGTGCCATTCACCCACACCTCAATTTTTGAGAGTCCGTTGGCATCATTGGCAGCCACGGCATAAACCATTTTGCCACCAGTCGCGAGCAACGTTTGGTTCGGTTCTGTCCAAGTTGCCCAATGGATGCCGGAAGCGGCGTCTTTATTCCAAACCTGATTGGCCGGCACATGGTCAGGGAGAATTGGTTCCGCGCTGTTGGCACTCGCGAGTGCGCCACTCGCCTGTGAGTTCATATCAACCAAAAGATTTATTTTTTGACTTTCATTCGCATACCCTTGAGCATCAACGGCATGAGCATACATCTCCACTTTGCGAGACGTCGCGCCATTGGTCCAATAAGTTTGGGTATATTCGCAAGCATTGCCCGGGCAGGATTTGACTCGTCCGCCGTTCACATAGATATCTATGCGTTCCACGCCATTAGCATCATCCGCAGAGGCTTGCAGCGTAAAGCTGCGACCATTGCCGATATGAGTATCGACTGGATTACTTGAGATGGTTACGGTTGGACCATAAACAGAAGATAAAATTTCGGACACAGATCCGCTTACAAGCGGAACCACGCTCGCCGCAGCGGTCAAATCTTCGTTCACGAGCGCGAGCTGTGCCATGAGCGGCTTGGTGGCAAATTCATGATCTTGATCAGACACGGCTCCGCCCAACACAAAGCGGCCGGCGGCATCTGACGAAAGGGCTTGAAAGGAATCTCGCGTGTTGCCCATGCTCGTCATACGAACACCGTCAAAACGCACTTCTTTCTTCCCGGCCAAAATCATCCACGAGCGACCGTTCCATGCGGCATGAAGTTCACGCGCATCAACAGACAGTAAACCCATCTGCAAGGCGGAAGTGGAGAGATCGCGCCAGGTGGAACCATCGAACAACCACAAATGGTCCGCGGCAAATGGATTGCTCACGGCATCACTCGTCGCAACGAGCGCACCGCTCGGACTCGTCCACACGCCACTGATAAATTTTACATTTGGAATTTGCGGAACGGCGGTAAACACTTCCCCATCCATTTTCCACAAAGAAGCTTTTGCCGCTTGTGTGATGGTGCCGTTGACGCCACGCGCTTCACTCGAACCGCCAATAAAATACCAAGCGCCATTTACATACACCGGAGTGTTTACGCCCGTGCACAATTTGGAACCGTCAAGATAAACAAAACAACCGGACGAAATAGAGGGAATGGCTGAAGGCACGGCTACATGAGTTGGATTGGAATAGGTTCCGTTCCAGTACCACAAATCCCAGGATCCCGGTTGAGAGACCGTAGCCTTGTGATAGGTGCGGACATACCACACGCCATCATTTCCCACGGCGTCAATGCCGCTATCGAGCGTTGGAAATTTTCCGGCAACATCCGTCCACGTTTGACCATCGGTCAACCACAATTGAGAATCCGTTCGATCGATTGGCCGATAGGACACGAGCCACTGACGATGATCAGAATAAATTCCGGAAACCCCAAGCATCCCTCGATCACGCAAGGCGCGCGTCATGTCAACCACCGTCGTCCCATCATAATGATACGCATGGACTCCATCAGAGACCATCCAATCATTTTGGCGCGCGGAAATCATGCCGACCGCGACTTCATCGCGATAAGGCAGAAGGGTGGAGTGGTCAGACCAACTCCACACACCGGAAGTGGCGATGGCCGGGGCACTCAAAAGAGCCAGGGCAATCAGCCCGTACACGGCACGCACGATCAGCGTTCGATATTTGTTGTACATAGATATTTTAGGTTATTTTACCTTAAAACGAGGTTTGAGGTTCCCATCTAGGAAACATATATTAATACCATAAAAGCCGCTAGGCGTCAATAGTATGAATAACCAGAACTGAGATCAGAACTGAGATCATGAAATTTGGCTTATTTTAGACAAAAAAACGTCCCGATACAGAGTGAACTGTGCGGGACGTTGAGTGATGCGAAGGTACGAAGGCTTACGGGCAGGGACTGGGGGCGTCGGGAAGGCCGACGGCGATCTTGTAGCCCGTGCTGAACGTGTCCTTGCAGATCGTCGCCTGCTGCCGACGTCCCGGGTTCTTCTGGTCCGGGGCGCTTATGTCGACCTTGTTCTCGTTCACCTGCAGGCCGAGCGCTGAGGCCGACTGCCCCACGTACGCCTTGAGGGCGTCACCCGGGAGCGGCTGCCCGTCGCACCAGATGGGCTCCATGACCCACCCGTTCCAGCCCACGCCCCAGAAAACCGTGAGGGGGTTGGCCGGACCGACCACCTTGTTGCCCGTGTTGTCCCATGCGCTGAACGTGAGGGACAGGTTTCCGGGGCAGATGGCCACGAGCTTCGGGTTCTGGCGGTCGGTGACGCTGGTGACGATGGACGGCCGGCAAAGGCCTACGCCGTTGTTCGCTCCCGTATCACACGATCCCGCACAGCAGTCCGCGTCCGTCTTGCAGGGCCCGATGCCGTTGTTGTTGCAGCCCTGCTGCTGCTGGACGCACACGTTCATGGAACAGGAGAGGCCGGGTGCGCAATCCGAGAGGACGGCGCAGAACTGGTTCGCGGTCGACTTGCACACGCCGTTGACGCACTTGCCGAGGCAATCCGCGTCCACGAGGCAGGCCTTGTTGAGGTCGCAGCGGGGGCACGAGCCTCCGCCGCAGTCGACGTCCGACTCGAACCCGTTCTTCTGCTTGTCGTTGCACGACGGCGCCGGCTT
>JGI1358J11329_10001211_pt1 | contig 21626 bp, 16 predicted proteins | sample Subgroupgradi54m_FD_11329 | JGI IMG/M metagenome (IMG submission 11329)
TTAACCTTTCATCACTAAAAGGTGGACCGAATTTCAGTCCTTCGCTCTACCACTGAGCTACCTCGGCACCAGTGGAAACTCCACAAACCATAGCATCGAATGTAAAAAACTTCAAGATCTAACAAATGGAAGTAGGAGTGAGGAGCTTAGTAGACTCATAAATTATTCTTCTGTTATCAATTCAAGTGTTCCTTTTGCGTGTGTTACATCTTCTGAATCTTTCTTTAATTTTAAGACATCTCTTTCAAATGCTACAACTTTACTGATTTGCGCGCTCAATTTTCCTATTTCTTCTGCTAATGCTTTTTCACTTTTAGAAACATCGTCATGTTCTTCTTCATCATCATTATCCGTTTCTCCATTTTCTATAAAAAGATCAAGTGTTTTCATGTCAAGATTTTGAAGATCATGGCGAAGATTCCCATACTCTAATCTTTTATTAAGATTTTCTATGTTCTTCGTGACTCCTTCTAAAAGACTTTTTGCTTGTTGAAAAATATTTTCTTTGGTCTTTGGTTGTTCTAGTTTCTCTTGAAATCCCATAATATATTTATTACAAATTATCTATTACGAATAGTACTCTCTCTCTAAGGTCAAGTGGAAAAATCAAGTGGAAAAATCAAGATCAAAAAAGTCCCATATTATGGGACTTTTTTATTTGATCATTGTCAGAAAAAAAGCGATAAAGACCTAAATGTGTCGTAGTATGTGTACATCTCTTAGAAAGAGATGTCGACCTGTTAGAAATGAATTCGTGATTCACTTCGTTTTCTCCCTAGAAAGGAGGTGATCCACCGACAGCTTCCGCTACCGGTGCCTTGTTACGACTTCGCCCCTATCATCGATCCTACCCTAGATGCTCGAACGAGCCACTTCAGGTATTACCGACTCTCTTGGCGTGACGGGCGGTGTGTACAAAACCCGAGAACGTATTCACCGCCGTTTAGCTGACCGGCGGTTACTAGCGATTCCAGCTTCATGAAGGCGAGTTGCAGCCTTCAATCCGAACTAGGACTACTTTTGATAGGATTAGCTCCGTCTCGCGACTTCGCGACCCATTGTAGTAGCCATTGTAGCACGTGTGTGGCCCAGGGCGTAAGAGCCATGCTGATTTGACGTCATCCCCACCTTCCTCCCCGTTAACCGGGGCAGTTTCTTGTGAAATACAACACAAGATGAGGGTTGCGCTCGTTAAAGGACTTAACCCGACATCTCACGACACGAGCTGACGACAACCATGCAGCACCTGTGTTAGCGTTCCCTTGCGGGCACTCCCGAATTTCTTCAGGATTCACTACATGTCAAGCCCTGGTAAGGTTCTTCGTTTACCGTCGAATTAAACCACATGCTCCACCGCTTGTGCGGGTTCCCGTCAATTCCTTTAAGTTTTAGCCTTGCGGCCGTACTTCCCAGGCGGGGTATTTAAGGAGTTTTCTTAAATAAACGGCACTGAAAGGGTCGATACTTCCAATACCTAATACCCATCGTTTACGGCGTGGACTACTGGGGTATCTAATCCCATTCGCTCCCCACGCTTTCGTCCATTAGTGTCAGAACTGTTCCAGCCAGATGCCTTCGCTTTTGGTGTTCCTGCCGATATTAAAGCATTTTACTGCTACACCGGCAATTCCACTGGCCCCTCCCAGCCTCTAGCCAATTAGTTTCCAACGCGGCCCTGATGTTGAGCACCAGGATTTAACGCCGGACTTAACTGGCCACCTACGGACCCTTTACGCCCAATAAAACCGGATAACGCTTGGACCACTCGTCTTACCGCTGCTGCTGGCACGAGTTTAGCAGGTCCTTATTCGCATGGTACACTCAGAACTTGTTCCCATACAAAAGTAGTTTACGCCCCGAAGAGCTTCTTCCTACACGCGGCGTCGCTCCCTCAGACTTTCGTCCATTGGGGAAGATTCTTGACTGCAGCCTTCCGTAGAAGTCAGGGCAGTGTCTCAGTCCCTGTGAGGGGGATAGTGCTCCCACACCCCCTACTCGTCGTAGCCTTGGTAAGCCATTACCTTACCAACTAGCTGATGAGCCATAGACCCCTCTTAAGGTGCATTGCTGCTTTCATCCAACATCATATGATGTTGGATCACATCCGGAATTAGCCCCGCTTTCGCGGGGTTGTACCGATCCTCAAGGTAGGTTATCAATGTGTTATGCTCCCGTTTGCCACTAGTATATCTTTGTATTGCTACAAAAATATACCCGTTCGACTTGCATGCCTTAGACACGCCGCCAGCGTTCATCCTGAGCCAGGATCAAACTCTTAAAATTTGATTGACTCTATTATTTTTGTTGCTTCACCTCTTCACGTTTGTGAAAAAGGTAAAGGAATTAACACAATCCATGATTGGCCTAAGGCCGATCATGTGGTTTTATCGCTTTTTTTCTGTCAAAGATCGTTCTTCATCTATCAAATCCATCTTCGTATAAAGCCTTAATGGAACGACAGAAGAAAAAAGAGAGAAGTTTAACTGAGTCTTTTGAGACGTTTTAAACTTCACTCTTTTTTCTTCTAATTGTGTGCAAAATGCCTAAAAAAATAAGTATCGAAGGCCTTTTGTTAATAAAACAACATGTTCCTATCTTATAATACAAGAAAAAACCTGTCAAGGGTTATCTCTATCCACATTCTATCCACATGATTGAATGTTATTTTTTTACTCTTTTTTGGTGTTTCTTACGCCACTCAGTGATCTTTTTATGATCACCACTTAAAAGGACCTTGGGAACTTTTTGATGATTAAACACCTCTGGCCGCGTGTATTGCGCGTATTCAATAATATCCTTTATCTGAAATGTTTCTTCAATAAGTGATGCTTTGTTCCCAATCATACCGGGGATAAGTCGTGCAACCGCTTCGATAATAACCATAGCGGCAACCTCCCCTCCATTTAGCACATACGGACCTATTGAAAGTTCTTCATCGATATAGTTCTTTATCCTCGCATCAAACCCTTCATAGCGTCCGCAAAGAAAAATAAGTTGGTCATAATTCTTTGAAAAATTTATTGCTTTCTTTTGATTGAATTGTATTCCACCTGGCGTCAACAACATAACTCTGCATCTTTTTTTTCTTTTAATTGAATGCAACGTTTTTACGAGTGGTTCTATTTTTAGAATCATTCCCGGCCCCCCACCGTAGGGTTTGTCATCCACTGTTTTATGTGTATCCTCTGCCCATCGGCGCACATCGTACGCTCGAATAGAGAGTATTTTTTTGTCCTCTGCCTTCTTGATAAGACTTTCATCTTTAAATGAATCAAAAAGGGTGGGGAATATAGTGATGATATCGAATTGCATGATGGTGCTCTCTTTAAACATACATTCCCCCGCACGTGCGGGGGAATGTATGTTGTCTCTTTTTATATTTTAAGATCATCTACGACATTTGTGTCAGTATCGAGATCTAAATCTTCAGCTCTCAATCGACGGGAACCTTCTGGTTCGTAGATCTTTAAATTTACACGTGCATTGTGTTTTGCCCCAACAATTTTGAGAAGTGTGCGGATCGCTCGAGCAGTCTGCCCTTTACGACCAATGACATATCCCATATCCGCTTGGTTAATATGAAGGGTAATAAGAACACCCATCTCATCAACTTGACGGTCTGTTGTCACATCTTCAGGATGCGCGACAATCTCTCTCACAATGTGCTCTACAAATTCTTGATCAGCTTGTTTTGTCATCGTATTCTCCTGTGGTCCGGTAGTCGCCAAACCATCTTAATTCTCATGGCTTTCTGTTCGACCTTTCTTGGTAACATCTGCCATATCCTCTCTATTCCTCATAAGCATAACGCCGCCCTATGGCGGCGTCAACTCTCTTACAGAGTACGAATGTTTCTTTACTTCGAGTCTTTCTTTTTTTTGGAAAGCTTCTTTTTTATTTTCACTCCTTCTATAACACCTTGGTCAATAAGGAGATTTCGTACGGTGGGGGATGGTTGGGCTCCTTTAGACATCCAGTACTTGATACGATCAGCATCGAGCTTAATCTCTTTCGCCGTTGAAGTTGGATTATAAAATCCAACAATCTCTGTTGCATTTCCAAATGTGTCTCGTGCCTTTTCTGAAACAACAACACGAAAAAATGCTTTATTTTTTTTGCCTCTGCGGGCTAAACGAATCATGAGCATACGTAATCTAGAAAATCTTATAAACACTTAACGTTTTTCTAGTATACCATCGCTTTTCCCAATGTCAAGGCTTAGCACCCTTGAAACACCATCGTCTCCCATAGTGACCCCATACACAACACTCGCTATGTGCATGGTGACACGATTATGGGTAATAATGATAAACTGAGTTTTTTCTCGCAGCTCTTGAATAATCGTTGCAAATCTCATCGCATTTGATTCGTCAAGTGCGGCATCCACCTCATCAAGAACGATAAATGGAGGTGTTGTGTTTGATACAATCGCGCAGATAAGCGCGATCGCGGTAAGGGCTTTTTCTCCTCCGGAAAGAACACTGACGCTTTTTAATTTTTTTCCCGGAGGAGTCGCGTGAATTTCAATTCCTGCAATTTCTTCCCTTTTTTCTGCACTCTCTTCGTGTGTATCTTCATCCTTTTCTGACACCTGAGTAAGAAGACGGGCGCTCCCACCACTAAAAAGCTGTCTGAAGTATTGATCAAATTTTATGTTGATATTTTTGAGTGCCGTATCAAATTGTTTCTTAATGATACCATCGAGTTCATCAATTGCTTTCAATAAAGAATCTGTTGCTTTGCCTAAATCATCCATTTGAGAAATAAGAAATTCGTATCTCTCTTTTGTCGTCTCATATTCATGAAGAATGTCTGTATCTATAGTACCGATATGTTCAAGTTTTTGCCGAAGTTTCGCAATAGTAGAACGAGTATGGTCAATATCAATAATAGGTGGTGTTTCTTGAAATCCAATACGCGAAAGGGTGGATGTATCTTCTTTAATAGAGCGTTGAAGTTCTTCTGTGATCTTCAAATCTTCAAAAATCTTAAAAAGAAGTTCTTCTTGTTGTGTACGTATTTTTACTAATTCAAGTTGAAATGTTGTTATATGTTGTCTGGTGTTTTCAATGATGCTTTGTTGATGCGCCATTTCCTTTTGAAGGTCAAGAAGTGCTTTGTGTGTTTCACGTTCCTGAGTATATTGGATAGAGGTTGCCTCTTTCAGGGAAGTAAGGGTGGCTTCGAGTGTCTGAAGTTTATTTTCAATTTCTCCTTTTTCAAGGAGAAGGGCTGTTCTTTTTTCATTTGTTGTATTCGTGGAAAAAAAGACAGTGTCTTTCTGTGTTGTTCCCAGATCACGTTCTGTTTTTTTTACTTCATTCTGTATATGAGAAAGGGAACCGCGCTGGATACCGAGTTGCATTGTGATTGATTGTTGATGTGAAGACAAAACACGTTTCTTTTCTGAAAGTGTGTTAATGGTATCGCGTACTGCGTGAATGACGTTAGTATCTCGTGAAAAAGAGTCTTCGATCTTTTTTATAAGAACATGTATTTTTTCGCTTACGGCGCGTATATACAATGTAATATCTTCAAGGGTGGATGATTCTTCTTTTTTTTGAAAAGAAATTTTCTTTAATTCATCGTAAATAAACTCAACGTTTACCGGTTGGTATGTTATTGAAGTGTTAACGATTTCTTTTTCCGCGTCATGAAATTCTTTGGTGCAGGTGGTGAGCTGTGCCGTTATGTGTGCTTCTTCTTTTTCGAGTGATTGAATATGGTGAGAGAGTGTAGTGGCTTCTTTTTGGAGGGAAATGAGCCGATTGGATAGTTCTCGCTCTTTTGTGGTAAGCCATTGAATATGTTGTTCGCCAGATTGCTCATATTCATGAGAGAGACGGCCTTCTATAAGAGAAAAACGAGAAAGAAGTGTGCTTTTTTCTTGAGAGAGAACATCATATTCTTGTTCTTGGTGAGATTGAAAGGATGCGGGGGAAATGTGTTCTGATTGTTTTTCAAGTTCTTCAAAATGTGTCTTGGTGGTCTCATGTCGATGTGTTTCTATTGTGATGTTTTTTTGAATGTTTTCTATGCGATCTTCGTATTCTTTTCTTTTTTGAGAAAGCGAATTCCAAAGACTCTCATAATACCGTTTCAGTGTTTCTATAAGTTGTTGCTCAACCTCGTCCCGTTCTTCAAGTCGTTTAAGTTGTCTTTGAAAAAAACGAATTTTGGGTTCTAATTCACTGAGAAGAATATGCGCTTGTGTAATGTGTTCTTTTGTTATTTTTAATCGGCTTAATGCGCTTTCTTTTTTTATCTGATACTGTTTGACGCCTGCTGCTTCATTAAAAAACTCTCTTCGCTCCGATGGTGGAGTATTAATAATGGTATCGATCATGCCTTGCCCTATAACATTGTAACTTTTCTGACCAAAGTGAGCCTGGGCAAGGAGGAGGCTTATGTCTGAAAGTTTTACTTTATTCTTATTGATGCAATATTCAGACTCGCCATTGCGGTAGAGTCTCCGCGAAATAATAACTTCAGGGATATCAAGAGGAAATGTATTGTCTTCATTATTAAAATAGAGTGATACCTCACAAAAACCGAGTTGTGCCTTTTTCTCTGATCCGGAAAAAATAACATCTTCGGATTTTTTACTCCGAAGAAGTTTCATACTTTGCTCACCCAACACCCATCGAATTGCATCTGCAATATTTGATTTTCCAGAACCATTGGGACCAACAATAGCAGCAATCCCCTTTGAATGACTATCACCTATAGGGAAAGGAAGGGTTGTTTTTTGAGCAAACGACTTAAAACCTTGTACTTCTAATTTTTGTAGATGCATAATTCCATCTTTTCATTAAAACTATAACAAGACATGTAACAAAAAACAACCCAATAGATAGGTTGTTTTTTGTTGGTGTATTTTTTCATCACTTCTTCGGCAAATCAAATTTGGTGGACCTAGGGAGAATCGAACTCCCGTCTTCGCAATGCGAATGCGATGTCGTACCACTAGACCATAGGCCCGCATCTTTAACTGGTGCCCCCGGAGGGAATCGAACCCCCATCTCACCCTTAGGACGGGCTTGCTCTATCCATTGAGCTACAAGGGCTTATATGAAACTTAAACCTTCACTGCCGTTGTCACTATTTTTTTGTGGTGAGAAAAAAATACGTACTGCTGACAGATGGTGAGAAGACTCTGGATAACCCAATATATACCAAGACCACTTGGAAATTGATATGTCATGATCCCGGTAATAACAGGCATCATATAGGTCATTTGTTGATTTAATATTACCGTGAAATCTTCATCCTTACTTCCATCTACCTTTGGAGGACGTTTGGTTACTAACATTTTTGCTTGCCAGAATTGTGTTATGCCCGCAAGTACAGCGAGTACAACATTATGACCTTGTGTAAGTAATACAACCCCTAAAAACATATCATTTAAGTGCCCCGGATTTTGTATAAATGGATAGAGAAGGTTTGAAAAATCAGACTTCAACCCATTCATAAATACATAAAAAAGACTAATAAGAAATGGGAGTTGAATAATAAGAGGAAGACACGAAGAGAGGGGATTGATATTGTGTTCTTTGAAAAGAATCATCTGTGCCTGCATCATTCCTTGCTTATCATCTTTATGGGTCTTTTTAAGTTCTTCTAGTTTAGGTTGAATGTCTTGAAGTTGTTTTTGGGCTTGAAGTTGTTTCCACGACAAAGGAAGAAGTATGATTTTCACGCACACAGTAACAAGTATTATTGCAAAACCAAGATCGTGACTGGGGAGTATCCCATATATTCCAACAAGGAGATTTAAAATTGGCTGGTAAAACAACACTGTGAGGATATTCATAAGACTATTGTTAACGCACTAAATGTATACCACCTTTATGCCAAGGATGACACATACATAAACGTTTACATCCCTTTATTATTCCACGTACCACCCCGTAATAAAAAATTGATTGTTTAGAGTATTCCGAACATGTTGGATAAAATCGACAATACCCATACGGAAAAAATATTTTTCCGTATCCATGATCCGGCGAAAAAATTTTTTGATACACCACAATAAAGGATGTAATTATTTTTTTCATGATTATTGCTCAAAAAGAGATATTATTTTTTTTAATTGGTGTGCATATACCGTATCCATTTCATTAAATGAACTTTTCAGTATGGGTAATTTTGTAATAACAACTATATCAACTGGGTATACTATTTGATATTTTTTTACAATACTACGGAGTCTTCGTTTGATTTTATTACGTGCAACTGCGCTTTTTGATATATTATTAGAAACAACAAGCCCATATCGTGGGTGTGTTAATTCGTTCCGCATCCACTTGAGTGTCCAGAGAGGAGTAGGGGAGTAATATCCTTTTTTAAACACACGTTCAAAATCCTTCTTTTTTTTGAGACGGTATTGCTTTTGAAGCACAATAATCTAAACAGTTAAACGTTTACGGCCCTTATTTCTTCTTCTTTTTAGAACATTTCTCCCTGTTTTTGTATTCATACGCTTTCGAAAACCATGAGTTTTTGCTCGTTTCCGTTTTTTTGGTTGGTATGTTCGTTTTGGCATAGTGTATGTAAAAAAATTATGAAATATGTTTTATAGTAACGTATTTTCTAAATATCGTCAAAGGTTTTATGAGTTATGAAAAAGTTATACACATCTTAATGAGATCTTTCCACATGTTATACACAAATAATACACAAACTTGAGTTGTATATTATTCTTCTTGTGTTACGATAGTCTCGATACATTCTTCATTTATAAACGGTATTCCTTCATTTATGAATACTTCTCAACTCTGGCAAGCAGCTCTCGGGGAATTGGAAATACTCCTGTCAAAACCAAATTTTAGTACTTGGTTTAAAGAGACGTTTATTCTCTCTTATGAGAATGAGAGAATTATTGTTGGGGTGCCAAATGCATTTACAAAATCGTGGTTAGAAAAAAAATACCATGTAATGATTTTGAAAGCGTTAAGAAATGTTTCCACAGCACCTATAAAAGAGGTTATTTATAAAATGGAACTAAGTGATCAACGATTAAAATCATCTCATTCGCTTTTTACTGAAGAAGTACTATACACAACTCCTTCTTCTGGAAGTAGCTCCCCTGTATCATACGAACAAAATCATTCTTTCGGGGGATTAAATCAAAAGTATACATTCCAGAATTTTATCGTTGGGAAATATTGTGAATTAGCAAATGCGGCATGTCTTGCGGTAGCTGCAAACCCCGGGGAGGTATACAACCCTCTTTTTATTTATGGAGGTGTGGGACTTGGGAAAACACATCTTTTACAGGCGGTTGGAAATGAAATTTTAAAACGTTCTCCGGAAAAACGTATTCTTTTCGTCACATGTGAAAAATTCACCAATGATTATATTCAAGCGGTTCGTTCCGGAAGGGCAAAAGAATTAAAAGACACCTATCGATCGGTTGATGTTCTTCTTATTGATGATATTCAATTTCTTTCTTCAAAGGAGGGGACACAGGAAGAATTTTTTCACACATTTAATACTCTTCATCAAACAAACAGACAACTTATTATAGCTTCCGATAGACCACCGAAAGCTATCCCTGCCATAGAAAGCCGTCTTCTTTCACGATTAGAGTGGGGGATGATTGCTGATATCACTTCTCCGGACCTTGAAACAAGGATTGCAATTCTTGAAGTAAAGTGTAAAGAGAAAAATATCAATTTTTCAAATGAAGTCATTAATTATATTGCAACGATGGTACATAATAATGTACGAGAACTCGAAGGTGCTCTTAATCGCATGATTGCATTTAGTCAACTCAACGACACTCCTCTTACATTTGAAAAAGTAAAACAAATCCTCTCCTCAATCACAATGAGTTATGCAAAAAAATCCATTTCACCAAAACAAATTATTTCTATTGTTGCTGAATTTTATAATATTGAAACGGTTGATGTGATAGGGGGGTGTCGTAAACGTGAACTAGCAGTACCTCGACAAATAGTTATGTTTCTTTTGCGAGAAGAAATAAAATGTTCCTTTCCAACAATTGGACAAGAATTAGGTGGAAGAGACCATACAACTGCTATTCATGCATATAATAAAATAAAAAGAAATATAGAAGAAAGCCAAAAAATAAAAGAAGAAGTGGATCTTATTCGTCAACGAATTTATAATATTTAAAGTGGATAGCGTGTGGATACTATCCGTATAATATGTGGATAGTATATTAATTTCTACTTTCTCCACATTTTATACTATATTTCTTCAAAATTTTCTCCACAAATATATCAAAGAAAAAGGGTATATATAAAATACAATATAACTTTATCCCCTTAATTCAGTCCCTTATTATTACTATTGTATATATAAATATTTTTAAATAATAATACTTACTGTGTGAAAGTATCTTGTCTTCAAGAAAATTTTATAAAAGGTTTATCAATAGTTGAACATAGTACAGGAAAAGAAAGCGGACTTCCTATTTTATCTAGTATTCTTATTAAAACAGAACATAATCTCATTCAATTAAGTGCAACAAATTTAGAAATAGGTATTACCTGTGTTATTCGAGGTAAAATTGAAAAAGAAGGGAGTGTCGCGGTAAATGGTAAATTATTAAATGATTTTATTAATCTTCTCCCAAAAGAAAAAATAGATATTGATGTAGATGAAAATTTTAATTTAAAAATTACCTGTAAAAATTTTTCAACAATTATTCATGGGGTAAATCCTGAAGATTTTCCAATTATTCCAAAAATTGAAAAAAAAGAAATATATACAACAAAATTACAGTATTTTAAAAAAGCACTTCAAAATACAGTATATACAGCAATAGGGAATGAAACACGTCCCGAATTAAATGGATTATTGTTTTTATATAAAAAAGGACAAAAAGAATTATGTGTGGTAGGTACAAATGCAATACGACTTGCTGAAGTAAAACTCTCTCTTCATACTCCCGCAACACAAGATAATTCTTGTATTATTCCATTAAAAACAATACAAGAATTATTACGCATTCTTCCAAATGAATATGATGGAAATATTGAATGGTTTTTAAATGAAAATCAAATAGTCTTCTTATATGAGGAAGTTGAAGTTATTTCAAAACAAATACAAGGAGAATATCCTGATTACACACAAATAATCCCAAAAACATTTTCTTCAAAAATAACAATACCTCTCGACGAATATAAAAAAGCAGTAAAAGCAGCGAGTATTTTTTCAAAAACAAATCTCTATGATGTTACGTGTACATTTCGCGTATTAAATACCGGTGGTGCTGAATTAGAGGTTGCCTCAAAAAATACATCATTAGGTGAAAATAATGTTGTTTTTCCCGTGGAATTACAAGGTGAAGAAAATACACTTATATTAAATTATAAATATCTTCTTGATGGATTAAATATTATAGAAGATAGCCATATAATTTTTAATTGTATTGATACATTAAATCCATGTGTTATTACCCCCCTTCATCAACAAGGATTTATATACCTTCTTATGCCAATACGAGAATAATAATTATTTCAAAAGAAAGTTTAGTGTCATTGAAGCATGTTCGGAATTACCATCTTTATCATAACTCTTCACAAGGAGTGAATGAAAGCCGTTCATATACCCACTAAGGGAGTACTCTAAAGAAAATGGTGCCGTAAATACTGAACGAATAAGTATCCCATCAAGAAAGTATTCCACTTTTATAATTTCAGATGATGAAGAAGTATTAATAAAAACAGGAAGAATGGCGTTTGAAATAGTTTCGTTTTCAGTCGGACTTACAATAGATAAAGAAAGGTTAGACAGTTCAGATTTTTTAATGGGAGATATAGTTTGAGGAAGTTCGTGTTTTTTAATCCATTCTTGTACTCCTTTCTCCCATATATCAAATTGAGGATCTAATTGAGGATGTTGCGGTATGGGCCCCCGAGGGTTATTTTTATCTACATAAAAAAGAATTGAATGGATGGGTTGGATTTTTTGTTCTCTTACTCGATCAAGAGGGGTTGTATCTACTGCTGGAGCCCCAGTAAGAGTATCTATATAAATAACTTTTTCTTCACCAAGAGAACCATCTAATACAGGCTTCCCCGTAAGAACCTCTAAAGGTTTTGTAAAATTTTCTACTTCAATTCCTTTTAAAACAGTATTCATATACTCACTCCAAATTGGAGCAGCAACCTTGGAACCGTCAGCACCTTTTTTCATTGGAGTATTATTATTATTTCCAACCCACACTCCGGTAACCAAAGAAGGAGTATACCCTATTGTCCATGCATCCCTATAATCATTTGTTGTTCCCGTTTTAACTGCAGAGGGACGTCCTTGGAGAGAAAGATACGGGTTTTTCCCAAAAATATATTCCCGCGCTTGCGGATCAGAAAGAATATCCGTGATTTGTCGTGCTATTTCAGGATTAAAGACATCCCTTGGCTGTTCATATGTTTGTTTAAAAATAGTTTTTCCATGTTTATCTTTTATTTCTAACAACGAAACGAGTTTCATTATTTTTCCTTCTTGAGAAAATGCTGTAAAAGAATATGTATGTTCAAGGAGAGTTACTTCAGCACCGCCAAGCACCAATGAAAGACCATAGTCGTCAGGATTTTCAAAAGAAGAATAGCCCATATGTTTAGCAAATTCTATTACCGTATGGACACCAGCGAGATAGAGTGTTTTAACAGCGGTTATATTTAATGATCCGGCAAGAGCTTGTTTCATTGAAACGGGACCATATTCTTTACCTGTATAATTATGAGGAATATACGGTTTAGATGTTGTTGTGTCAAAATTTGTAACCGTGTCAAAAATAATAGTGTTTGGGGTGTACCCTTTATTAAAAGCAGCAGCATACACAATGGGTTTAAACGAAGAACCCGGTTGTCTTTTTTTTATGGTAACATTTACGTTTCCATCGATATCTTTATTAAAATAATCTCGTGAACCAACCATGGCAAGAATATCTCCATATTTAGGGTCTATTGAAATAAGTGCCGCATTTGATGCGTTTAGTGATATGTTTTTTTCACCCCATTTTTTTACAACATCTTGCGCAACGCGTTGTTTCGTATAATCAAGAGTTGTTATGACGGAGAGACCACCTTGTTCAACAACCTTTTCTCCATAGATATCCGTAAGAAGTCCTTTTACATAAAAAACAAAGTGGGGGGCGATGATACCGTCTCCTACTTCTCGAAATACTATTGGTTCTTGTTTTGCTAGTTGAGCTTCTTCTTGCGTGATATGTCCCTCTAGCGCCATTTCATCTAAGATTCGTTTTTGGCGCGCAAGTAATTTGTCTTTGTTATTCCCCCAAGGAGAATAATAGGTTGGAGCTTTTGGTAGCGCAGCAAGGACAGCTCCTTCGGCAATAGTAATTTGCCCTATATCCTTCCCAAAATATGTTTTTGATGCTGCTTGAATCCCATATGCCGTAGAACCATATGGGATTTCGTTAAAATAGAGTTGTAAAATTTCATCCTTACTGAATTTTTTTTCTATCTGATATGCTAGAATAAGTTCTTTAAGTTTTCTTGATATTTTTTTTTCATTAGAAAGTAACGCATTTTTAATAAATTGTTGCGTTATTGTTGACCCTCCTTGCGCTTTCCCCCCTCGAATGATATCAATAATAATTGCTCGAAAAATACTTTTTACATCAAATCCTTTATGAGTATAAAAATTTTTATCCTCTACACTAATCGTGGCCCATTTTACATATTCAGGTATCATATCAAGTGTGACTAACGTTCGTTGTTCTGCCCCATGAATTTCATAGAGAAGATGCTCCCCGTCTCGCGCATAGATTTTTGTACTTACGGGAAGTGCGCGGTCAAGAAGTTGATTCGGATTTGGAAGATCGCGTGATATCCACCCGCCATACCCAATTATTGCGAGACACCCGAAAAAAAATACAATAAACACGACTTTAACACCATGCAAAAAAAATCCTCTTTTGTGAGAATATGATTTTTTTGTATGACGCGCCCCACCCTTCTTTTGTTTTAACACATTATTTTTTTGTGTGTATTCGTATGATAACTGCATATTACAATATTGTTTGACTTGCACAAATTGCAACAGCGAGAGCATCAGCAGCATCGTCGGGGCGAGGTTTTTCTTTTAATCGAAGAATTGTTTGAGTCATTTTCTGTACTTGCTGTTTCTCAGCTTTTCCATACCCCGTGACAGCTTGTTTTACTTGGAGTGGCGTGTATTCAAGAATTGGTATTCCAAACATGCGTGCCGTAAGAAGTATCACCCCGCGAGCATGACTCACATCAATACCTGTTGTTACGTTTTTAACAAAAAAAATCTTTTCTACCGCCATGACATCAGGTTTTCTCTCCGAAAGAAGTTTTTTTAACTCAGTGTAAATAGAAAAAAGACGTTCCGCGCATTGAGTACGAGCGGGCGTTTTAATACATCCATAAGAAAGACATGTGAGTATATTTTTTTCAGAAGTAATATAAGCATACCCCACACTACCAATTCCTGGGTCAATACCAAGAATATGTTTTTTTAACACAGGATTATTCATAAGAGATTTGTGTAATAATCAACGACGTCATCAAGATCTTCAAGCGCAGCGAATAATTTTTGAAGCATTGCACGTGTTTCTGGGTTAACAGTTATCGTAGTGTTTGGGTGATATTCAAGTTCCACATATTCAGGGATAATACCATTTTTTTCAAGCTCTTCTTTAATGCACTGAAGATGTTCAGGAAGTGTTATAAGAAGTATTCCATCATCTGATTGTTCACTGTCGCAGACCCCTAATTCAATAAGTTTTAATTCCATGTCTTGTGGGAGTGTACCCTGTATTCCGATACTCCCTCTTTTTTTAAACATCCAGAGGACACTATGCGCCCCCCCGAGGCTTCCTCCGTGTTTTATAAAAATATGTTTTATCTCGGATACGCTCCTGTTTTTATTATCAGTGAGAACTTTCACGATACACGCAACACCACCGGGGCCATATCCTTCGTAGAAAATTTCTTCAACATGATATCCTTCTAATTCCCCGGTTCCTCGTTTAACAGCTCTTTCAATATTTTCTTTTGGCATATTTCCCGATCGTGCCTTTTCAATGGCGAGACGCAAGGAAAAATTTATAGAGGGGTCCCCACCTTTCTCTCGCGCTGCTAGTGTAACAGCATGAGAAAGGCGCGTAAATTGCGATGCTCGTTTTGCATCTGTTACCGCTTTTGCTCGTTTTGTTGTTGCCCACTTTGAATGCCCAGACATATCATTAAAAGAAGATGAGATTTTTCCTTAGTATAGTATTATTTTTTGTATCCTTCCAATAAAGAGACAGAGAGTAGCGCGTCTTGATTTTCTTTAAGAGTCATGCTATAGTGAAAAGGTTATTTTTTCTTTTAATATAGGTAAACCATTTATTACTATGATAGTAAATACGGTTATGTCAATCTTTAAGGTGCGTCATTTTCGACGCTTACGACGCATTATTATAGGGAAATTGGTAAAAAAATTTCGTTCACAAGGGTAAACTAAGAGGAATATCTATGAAAATCGGTATCGTTGGTTTACCAAATGTTGGTAAATCAACTCTATTTAAAGCACTTACACGAAAACAGATAGATATTGCGAACTATCCATTTTGTACTATCCAGCCAAATTCCGGGATAGTCAAAGTGCCAGACGAGCGACTTGCAGCACTTGCGAAAACCAATACATCAGAGCAGATCATACCAGCAAGTATTGAATTTGTGGATATCGCCGGACTCGTAAAGGGGGCACATACCGGCGAGGGTCTTGGTAATCAATTTCTTTCTCATATTCGTGAGGTTGATGCTATTGCGCACGTCGTGCGTGTTTTTAGAGATACCAATATTATCCATGTTGCAGGAGATGTTGATCCACTTGGAGATATTGAGACAATACATCTTGAATTGATTTTTGCCGATCTTGCTACGCTTGAAAAAAAATTAGTAGCTCTAAAAGCTCAATTAAAAGCAGGTCAAGATAAAATAATTATCCAACACATCGACATTGTTGAGCGAATAAAGAAAACACTTGAAGAGGGACATCTTGCAAACACACTCACACTATCAGAAGAAGAGAAAAAAACAGTGAAGGAACTCAATCTTTTAACAACAAAACCATTCATTTTTATTTTTAATACAAACGAGAGTGGTGTTATTGATAGTGATATTCATAAAAACCTCATCCGGATTATTGAACAATACCCCTCCGTGTTGGTGTGCGGGAAATTAGAAGCAGAAACAGCCGATCTTTCCCCTGAAGAATTGGTGGAACTTGATATGACACGCACAGGACTTGATGCGCTTATCAAAACAGCCTATACAACACTCTCTCTTATAACGTATTTTACTTCAGGCCCAAAAGAGACACGGGCATGGACAATCAAAAAAGGAACAAAAGCCCCTCAAGCGGCAGGGGTTATTCATACTGATTTTGAAAAAGGATTTATACGCGCCGAGATTATCAGCTGGAAAGACCTTGTTACTATCGGTGGAGAAATTGCCGTAAAAGAAAAAGGGCTTATTAGACTTGAAGGTAAAGAATATATCATGCAAGATGGCGATGTTGCCGTATTTCGGTTCGCTTGATAATACTGCGCGGAAGTAAAAAGCTGCAGTAACCGCAATCGCGGTTATTTTTTTTGAAACACAAAAAGTTCTCGAGCTACAAATTGTCCCTCTCGACGATAAAGAAGTGAATCGCGAGACGTTACTTCACGGAGAAGAGGAGCAATATCCAGTGGGATGGTGGTGTTTGTATACCCAAGAGCAAGAATGTCGTCGTATATTGGCAAGAAATATGGTTGATGTTTTTCCATCCATACGGGCCATACCACAACAATAACGCCACCTCTTTTTAATATATGAAATGCCTCTTTAAAAAAATATACATAGAGGTGTGATACTTCTTTTGCAATTTTTTTTACCTGTCCTACCGAATGATGTGCTGTTATTTTTGGACCAAGATAGGGTTCAGTAATAACTGCATCAATAGAGCCACGTGAGTATGTTGAGGAAAGTTTCATGGCGTCACACTGAGTAATCCACTCCTCCTTAAAGGGAACAGATTTTTTTTCAGAAAGCCATGCAAGATTTTTTTGTGTGGCGTGAACGTTTTTTGGTTCAATATCAGAACCGCGAATTTCCGGAAATCCCATAAGGAGTGCTTCCTGTAAGACAGTCCCAAAACCACAAAATGGATCAAGAATAATCCCTTTCGTGCCAGAGATATTTATCATTATTTGCGCCACTTTAGGGGGGAGAAGGCCTATTTCCATATCATGATAAGGGCGGTTGTAATCTCGAAAAGAATACTCTTCAAAGTCTTGTACTGTTTCGATGGTGCCGATGAGTATTTTTTTCCCTTGTTCAAGAAGAATAAATTCTCTGCCATTCTCTTTTAGAAGACCGTTTTTTTCTGTCTGAACAGAAGAAAGAGTTACTCCATTCTCACTCGACACAAATCGAATAGAATACCCCTCATCTTTTAGTTTCTTTTTTATTTTTAATCCTAAAGATTTTAATATCTTTGAAGAGAGAGTTTTTTTACTGACTTTTTGCTCATGGCGTGATACAGTATAAGCGTTTAATCCAAATGTGATTCGTCCTTTTTTAGAAACAGATGCTAAAAGCATGTCGGAGATACATGAAACACTTGATTCATAATCGGTGAGTGAACATTCATTATTGTGGATGATTGCTATTTTTATACTTCCTCCAAGATTACGTTGAAGTGTATGAAGATCAAGAGAGTCTTTTGTGGTAACAAGAAGACATTCAGAAGAATAGATACGTGAAGAGAAAGAGATATTTTCCCGTGTGAGTATGGCATGAATCTCAAGAAGAGAAAGTCCGGGCACTCTTCCAAGAATAAAACAATAGGTCATATGGAAGGAATTGAACTCATTATTTTTTTTACTCTATTTACGGCGCTTTCGTGCGTGCGATTGTATTGGGCGCTTGTAGTGATAGTGTTTCTATTACCACTCTACATCATACGCTTCTCGCTTGGAAGTATTCCAAGTAGTCTTTTAGAGGGGATGATTCTTATTGTAACGGGAGTATGGCTGATTCAAAAAAGGAAAGAACTTTTTTTTGATATAAAAGAAGGAATTCGCCACCACCATATCGCCATACTGGAAACACGCATATTTCGCGCCGCAATTCTTTTTCTTATCGCAGCATCAGTATCAACCATTATTTCTTCAGATATCCGAGCAGCGCTTGGAGCGCTAAGAGCATATTTTTTCGAACCGGTGTTATTTTTCCTTATTTTTATTTCACTCGTCAAGACCCCCAAGAAACTCACCCCTATTATTGTTGCAAGTATTCTTTCTGGGCTCAGTATAGCATTGCTCGCAGTGTATCAAAAAATAACAGGTTGGAATATTCCGGAAATCTGGATGGCTGAGCGCCGTGTCACATCCCTTTTTCCCTATCCGAATGCTGTTGGTCTCTATCTCGCGCCGATTATCCCACTGCTTTGCGGGTGGTATGCGTATTATTCATCTAAAACACAAGGGTGGAAGAAAAAAGGAATATGGTTTGTGAGTAGTATTATTTTTTTTGTATTCGGAAGTGCAATCTTTTTTGCAAAAACAGAAGCGGCACTCCTTGTAGTGACTATCTCATTATTTGGATGGGCTCTTTTCTTTAATAAGAAAACACGCCAGCGGGCATTGCAAGGTATTGCACTATGTATATTTGTTATTGTTATTTCGCAACCGCTCCAGGGATTTCTTAAGGAGAAAATTTTTCTTCAGGATTGGTCCGGATATGTTCGTCGAACAGTATGGACAGAAAGTATTCCGATGTTGAAAGACCATCCAATCACCGGTGCGGGACTTTCAGGATATAAGCACATGTTTACCCCATACCATACAAAGAAATTTATCGAGGTATTTCTTTACCCGCACAACATCATTCTTAATTTTTGGACAGAAACGGGATTATATGGACTCATCGCATTCCTTTTGTTATGGATAACGTCCGTCATGATGCTTGTTCAGACACTAAAAAATGTATGGACACATCACGATGATACAGCCACGTTTCTTAACGTATGTGCCCAATCAGTTCTCGTTTCATATAGTATTATTGTTATACATGGACTTGTCGATGTCCCGTATTTTAAAAATGATCTCTCCGTATTTTTTTGGATGCTTATTGCGATATCGTTTGTTTTGTATACGTTAAGTAAATCCTATGAGAAGAAGTTGTCGTAACACGTGGCATATACTCACATACACCGGAATAACAATATTCCTTTTTTTTATTATTTTCAATAATCCCCTCAATGCGTCTTCTCCTGATCCATTTCAGAGTATATCCATCGAGAATACAGATTTTTCTTGCGGAAAAGAATATTGTGTTACCGCATCTATTGGATTGAGTGGCGTATTTAATACGCTCATAGTTGAAAGAGAGAAAGCCACACCCCTCCAGATCCGTTTTTTTGATAATGAACGATGGCTTGACTGGGTAGATGTTCAGGGTGAGGATGATTCGCCCGATTTTGAAACGCATCGTTTTGAAACGCAGCTTTTTATGTTAAAAGGAACACGCGCATTCCAACTTAAAAAAACTATTACCGCTATAAATGAGACAGGGATGCTACATATCCTGTATTCCTTTACGCAATCAAGCCATATCGCTCAAAAGAAACATATATACCGTAGCGTGTTAAATGAAACACCTGATTCAATCGTAATTACTTCACGAGGGCAATGGCTTGATTGGCCCCTTGAGCTTGTACAAGAAGATAGAGAACGTCTTTGGAAGACCGAATATGATAGTGTAAAAAAAATTATAGTGCATCACACAGCAACAGTGGTTGAGGATATAAATAAAGACGGTGTGGTGAATACCTTAGATTATCGTGATTCTATTCGTGCAATATATAACTATCACACACGAGGGCGAAAATGGGGGGACATTGGTTATAACTATATTATCGATCCGGATGGTGGTATCTGGGAGGGACGGTATGGAGGAGATGGTGTGGTGGCGGGACACTCATTTCGTGATAAAGCATGCACGAAATTCGGTGTCAGTAATACAGCATTTAATAGAGGGACTATTGGTATTGCCCTTTTAGGGACATATACAAGTAGCACCCCCACACCGGCAGCACTGGAAAGTCTTTCTACGCTCATTGCAAAAAAATCATGGGATTTTGGATTTGAACCATCCGGATCCGGTTTTTTTATTGATAAGGTATATTCGAATATTCTTACTCATCGAGATGTTGATTGCACTGATTGTCCCGGTGATGCTGCATATGGAACTCTTCCTGGAGTTATTACTCGAGCACAAGAAAAATACTCTCATCTTGATAATGCAACACCAAAAGAGTATCGAGCGGCATTTATTGATCAGCAACCGACAGAAATAGAAATGAAAGCAGGCGAAGAGAAAGAGATAGTTGTTCGATTTCGTAATACGGGAACTGCCACATGGAGAAATTATGGTGAAGGATCAATGCAACTTGCACTCTCAGATATAAAACAAAGCCTTACAGCAATTGATTCCTTCCATATTGCGGCTGATGAAGCACGTGACGCGCCCGAGAAATATATTATCCCCTCAAAATCTCTCACACCAAACGTGTTGCCTGGCGACATAGGATCTTTTTCTCTTACCATTAAAGATCTCCCTCAGACATTGATAAGTTATAAAAAATTTGTTATGGTCGCTGGGCATCAGGGGTGGATACCGCAAAGCGATTTTGCTGTTAAAGTAATCAATACCAGTCTTGATTTTGCCGCTACACTCAGAAAAGAAACAGCCCCACTGACACTGGTAGATGAGATGGGAACACCACTCACATTCCAATTTCGTAATAGGGGGGTACTTCCATGGAAGAGAGAAGACATACGACTTTCCCTTTCTGATGCTGACGGGAATCCATCATCGTTACGAGATACATTATGGAAGAAAAAAACAGGGGATTTTTTCTTTAAAGAAAAAATAGTGAAACCAGGAGAGTATGCGACGTTTTCTTTCCCTGTGTATGCAAAGGGGCTAGGAGATGCGTGGGTGTTGCCGGGACTTTTTCATGGGAAAGAACTTCTTTCAGGGAGTAACTATGAGCCGGTCATTTTAATAGTGAAGCCGGCATATGCGGCAGATATTATTTCGGTAGATATCCCATCATCGCTCGAGAGCGGGAAAAAGGGGAGAGCAACCATTACGATTAAGAATATTGGAGAAAAGCCATGGCCCCGTGCCGGTCTCAATGTGTATAATCAAAAAGGGAAGATGTCGGTGATACGGCATTCTTCGTGGCTCAGTGCGACACTTGTCGACCAAGCTCGAAATGTGAAGCCCGGAGATACCATATCATTTTTATTTGATACAAAAGCTCCACAGAAAGCAGGTGTGTATACTGGGAAAATTCAATTGGAACATCAGAAGTTACCAATGTATCTCAAAAAAGATGGAGAGTATAGTAAGGAACTATTATATAACATAACAGTGAACAAAGTTGTTCCTCCTGTAAAGAAAGTATCTCGGAAGAAATAATACTATGGAGAGGTGCCAGAGTGGTCGAATGGGCCGCACTCGAAATGCGGTGTGCCTGAAAGGGTACCGAGGGTTCGAATCCCTCCCTCTCCGAATTAGAATACAGATTGCATTTTTGTCTGAAATTGTATCGGCGCT